>ERZ1034952.1785-NODE-1785-length-16852-cov-9.073287_pt1 | contig 16852 bp, 15 predicted proteins | sample MGYA00520625_ERZ1034952 | MGnify/ENA primary metagenome ERZ1034952 (study PRJEB33766, sample SAMN09781773) | gut metagenome | biome: gut microbiome | host: Homo sapiens | place: Madagascar | study: EMG produced TPA metagenomics assembly of the PRJNA485056 data... | reverse complement strand
CCATCGTGCTGACCATCACCTGCATCAACCTGCTGGTGAGCAAAAAGCACGTCCACTATGTGTGAGGTGCGGCCATGGATTATGATTTGATTGAAAAACGGGCCCGTGGGCGGCAGATCGGGTATCTTGCCGCCATTGGGCTGGTGCTGGTGCTCTGGGCCATGATTGTCCTGTTTCCCTTTTACTGGATGCTGCTGACCTCGGTCAAGAGCTACGGCAGCTACAGCAGCGAGTTTGTGCCCAAGCTCTTCACCCTGCATCCCACTCTGGAAAACTACGCCAGCGCCTTCTCCCAGGTGCCCCTGGCCGGGTATTTTCTGAATACGGCCATCTTCACGGTGATCACCACGGCGCTGATGCTCTTTGTCACCGTTCTGGCCGCCTTTGCCTTTTCCCGGCTGCGGTTTCCCGGGCGGGACCTGATTTTCGCCGCCTTTCTGGCCCTGATGATGATCCCCTCGGAGCTGGTGGTCATCACCAATTTCGTAACCGTCACCCAGTGGGGGCTGCGGAATACCTTTCTGGGGCTGATCCTGCCCTCAGTGACCTCGGTGTTCTACATCTATCTGCTAAAAGAGAACTTCTCCCAGGTGCCGGATGAGCTGTACTACGCCGCCAAGGTGGACGGCACCTCGGACTTCAAATACCTGTGGAAGGTGCTGCTGCCCATCTGCCAGCCCACGGTGGTGACCATCACCATCCTGAAAATCATTGAGTGCTGGAATAGCTACGTCTGGCCCCGGCTGATCACGGACAAGCAGGACTATTTTCTGGTATCCGTGGGCATTCAGGAGATTCGGGAAAACGGCTTCGGCCGGGAGAATATCCCCGCCATGATGGCCGCCGTCACCGTCATCTCTCTGCCGCTGATCGTACTGTTCCTGATTTTCCGGAAAAAGATCATGTCCGGCGTGGCAAGAGGAGGGACCAAGGGATGAAAAAGCTGCTTGCCCTGGTGCTTGCCGCCGCTCTGCTTCTCACCGGCTGCCACGGTCACCTGGTATCGGAGGGCGCGGAGCGCGCAGAAAGCTATACGCTGCCGGAAAGCTTCGATACCTCCCGGCATTTTGAGATCACCTTCTGGGCCAAGAACGATACCAATAAGGTCCAGACCGCCATCTATCAAAAAGCGATCGGGGATTTTCAGAAGCTCTACCCCAATATCACCGTGAACATCCGGCTGTATACCGACTATGCCCGGATCTACAACGATGTGATCACCAACATTGCAACGGACACCACCCCCAACGTCTGCATCACCTATCCGGACCACATCGCCACCTATTTGACCGGTGAAAACACCGTGGTTCCCCTAGACAGCCTGATGGACGACCCCAACTACGGCCTGGGGGGCAGCGCTCTGGCCTTTGACTCCCCTGCCAGGGATGAGATCGTGCCCCAGTTCCTCTCGGAGTGCGCCATTGGAGGCGCCACCTATGCCCTGCCCTATATGCGCTCCACAGAGGCCTGCTACGTGAACAGGGACTTTGTGGAAAAGCTGGGCTTCACCCTGCCGGAAAGCCTCACCTGGGACTTCATCTGGCAGGTCAGCGAGGCCGCCACAGCCAAAAATGCAGACGGCACCTATCAGCTCAACGGTCAAAAGGTGCTCATTCCCTTCATCTACAAGTCCACGGACAATATGATGATCCAGATGCTGCAGCAATTGGATGCGCCCTACGCCCGGGACGACGGCACCGTAGAGCTGTGGAACGACCAGACCAAGGGCATTTTGGAAGCAGTCGCGGCCCACACCGCCACAGGAGCCTTCTCCACCTTTAAGATTTCCAGCTATCCCGCCAACTTTTTAAACGCCGGCCAGTGCATTTTCGCCATTGACTCCACTGCAGGTGCAACCTGGATGGGCTGCGACGCCCCCCTGCTTGACATCAGCGAGGACGCCATTGTCCGCTTTGAGACGGCGGTCTACCCCGTACCCCAATACGACCCCGAAAACCCCAAAATGATCTCCCAGGGCCCCAGCGTGTGCCTGTTCCAGAAGGACGACCCCCAGGAGGTGCTGGCTTCCTGGCTGTTTGCACAATTTCTGCTCGCCAACGATGTGCAGATTGCTTATGCCGAAACGGAAGGCTATGTGCCCGTCACGGAAAAGGCCCGGCTTGACCCCGCCTACGTAGACTACCTGAACCGGGCCGGTGAGGACAACGACACCCACTATGCCGTAAAGCTGGAAGCCTCTAAAATTCTGCTGGAAAACAGCGAGCACACCTTCGTGACCCCGGTGTTTAACGGCTCCGCCTCTCTGCGGCAGGCCGCCGGGCAGCTGATCGAGGAAACCTGCAAGGCCGTCCGCCGGAAGCAGAGCACAGATTCTGCCGCGCTGGACGCCATCTATGAAAAGGTAGCCACCTTGAACCACCTGGACCAGATCCAGGTTTCCGCCGCTGCTTCCGACCTGGGCCCCCTGAGCGCAGGGGCCCGGGCGCTGCTGATCGGCCTGGGGCTGTGCTGGCTGGGAATCATTTCCGCATTTCTGCTGGAAAAACGGAAAAAGGCCGGGAAAAGCCATTGATTTTTCCACTGCCAGCCGCTATAATGGGTCTTAGTTTACGGGATTTCCCCGCAAAACACATCATCCGATAAGGAGAAAACGAAAAATGAAAAAGATCATTGCCCTGCTGCTTGCTGTCTGCATGATCGCCGCCTTTGCAGGCTGCGCCAAGTCCGACACCGCCGCCACCACCGAGGCCCCCACTACCGAGGCTCCCACCGAGACCACCGAGGAAGTCACCGCTCCCGTCGAAGCCGAGGGCGACGTCATGAGCCATGCCGACTACATGGCCGCCGAGTTGGACAGCCCCGTGTGCATCGAGACCTATGTCCAGGCCCATCAGTCCTGGTGGGACAATAAGCTGACTGTCTACGCCCAGAGCGAGGACGGCGCTTACTTCATCTACAACATGGAGTGCTCCGAAGAGGACGCCGCCAAGCTGGTGCCCGGCACCAAGATCCGCGTCAACGGCTACAAGACCGAGTGGTCCGGCGAGGTGGAGATTGCCGAGGGCGCTACCTTTGAGATCCTGGAAGGCTCCTACATTGCCGAGCCCCAGGACATCACCGGCGGCCTGGGTGCCCAGAATCTGATTGACTGGCAGAATGCCAAGATCTCCGTCTCTGGCCTGACCGTGGTTGCCGCCAATGACGAGGGCGCTGCTTTCCTGTACAACTGGGATGGCTCCGGCGCTGCAGGCAACAACAATGACCTGTACTTCAACGTGTCCGACGGCACCAACACCTACACCTTCACCGTAGAGAGCTACCTGTGCGGCGAGGGCACCGATGTTTACACCACCGTCACCAACCTGAAGGTTGGCGACGTCATCGATGTGGAGGGCTTCCTGTACTGGTACAACGGTGCACAGCCCCACGTGACCTCCGTCACCGTGAAGTAATTTTCCCGCAAATAGCTCTGCCCCGGAGTTCCCGGGGCAGAAATTTTTCCAAGGAGGAATCCCCATGAAAGAATTCATCCGCGTTCTCAAATTCACCTTTTTCTCCGTCAGCGCAGGCCTGATTGAAATGGGCGCTTTTGCCCTGCTCAATGAGTTTACAGCCCTGCCCTACTGGCCCTGCTACCTCGTCGCCCTGTGCCTTTCCGTTCTGTGGAACTTCACGCTGAACCGGAAGTTCACCTTCCAGTCCGCCGCCAATGTGCCCGTGGCCATGGCCAAGGTGGCCGCCTACTACGCGGTCTTCACACCGCTTTCTACCCTGCTCGGCAATTTCCTGGCAGCAAGCCTTGGCTTGAACGAATACCTGGTGACGGTTGTGAATATGCTGCTGAATTTCTCCACAGAGTTCCTCTACCAGCGTTTTTTCGTGTTCGGCAAGACGATTGACAGTGCAAAATAAAAAAGCTTCTCCGTATGGAAAGCTTTCGGAGTATAAAGCAACCGCGGTTTCCTTTTTTTGAGAAACCGCGGCATTTTTATCCTTCCGGCATTTCAAAGGCCGGTACCGGAGGCTTTTCCAGGCCTGCGTGGCGTTCCAGCAGCAGGAAGGAAAAGCGCATGTAAGATCTTGTATAGGGGTCTGAAAAGCTGTATTGCAGGGATTCCTCGATCCGGCGCAGGCGGTAGAGCAGGGTGTTTTTGTGGACGAAGAGCATCTGCACCGTCCGGGTGACGGACCGGTCCTGCATCAGGTAGGCCCAGAGGGTCTGATAGAGCACCTCATCCTGGCAGAAGAGCCGGTACACATCCGGCTGGCAGGCGGCCAGGCACCGGTCCGGGTCGTAAGGGCTGCGAATCAGGTGGTCCATGGCCAGGTAGTAATAGTCCGTCAGGAAGCCCTTTTTCCCTTTGGGGGATTGCAGGGCATATTCCGCCTGCTCGAAGAGCTTGGGCAGCAGCTGGAAACCTTGACGGCTCAGACTGACGCCGCCCTTCACCGGGGCAGCGCGCAGAAGCTCCTCCAGCTTGGTTCTGCGGCGGTCGTCCGGCATCCGGCTGTCGTTGGCCAGCAGCACAAAGCGCCCCTCCAGCACCCCCGAGAGGTCCCAGGGGAACACCGCCGCAATGGCCGCAAAATACTGCCGGTAGCTGCGCCGGAGCTGCAGCTTGTCTTCCGAACCGTCCAGGTCCAGAATATAAACCCGGAAGCTGTCTTTCTCCGTCCAGCCCCGCTGCTCCAGGAAGTGCTGCGCCCCCCCGTCGCTTAGGCTCCCGCCCTCCAAAAAGCGCTGAAGCATGGAATTTCCCAGCTCACTGCTCTTCTGCTCCACGCTCAGCACAGGGGCCAGGGCCTTGGCCAGCATGACCATCAGCTGCATGTGGCCGTCATTCATGGGGTGGTCCTTCTCCACAACGGTCAGATACCCCACAGGCATTTCCCCCTGAAACAGGGAAATGGACAGGCTGTCGGACATCCCGCTGCCCTCCGGGAAGCGGAAGCGAATGACCTTTCCGTCCATATGGTAGGAAAGTCTGGCCTCGGAGATCTCCTTGGCCGAGGTAAAGGAGGAATAGCCATAGGTCTTCAAATGCAGCCACTCCGGGTCTACCGCTTCTGCGCCATAGGCGGCGGAGCAGGCCAGAACCGCATGGTTGGCATCCGTCAAAGCGATGGGATTTTTGAAGACGACCCCCATCTCCTCCACCAGCGCCCGGAAATTCCGCTGCTCTATGGCCTCGGAAATGCGGCCCTCCCAGTCAAACATGGAGTCGAACAGGCTTTGCAGCAGCTCGAAGCCCTCCCGGGCGGACAGGTCCGGCAGGCGGATACTGTCTTCGTTCCAAAGGTACAAACAGTCCGGCCCGTCCTGCTGAACAAGCACGCAGTCTGTGGCATAGGCCAGCCGTGCGCTGCGCAGAACCCGGGGGGATTCCCGGCGAATATGCACTTCCGGCTCGAAGGATTCCAGCAAATTGGCGATGATCCACATACTGAGCTTCATGGCATTGTCCTTTCTGTCCAATGGGAGGACGGCTTTTTTGTTCATGTGCTCTCATTTTATCACTTTTCCCCGAAAAAAGGAAGTCCTATTTTGTAATTTTCACCAACTTCTTTTGTCGCATATTGTGCGGCTTTGTACTTTTGGAACAAAAATCTTTTCTTTCCCCGGAAAAGCAGTGTACTCTTGGACCGTATCTTTTCGCGCCCTCGGATGCTACAATGAAACCAGCAAGAAAAGCAGCGGGCCGGAAAACGCCCACACACGAAAAGGAGTGACTGTTATGAAAATTCCCTTCAATGAAAAAGAAATGGAAGTAGTCGCCCAGATGCCGGCCTTCGGTGGCGGCACCATTCCCGTATTTAACTATCCCATCAGCACCACGGAGCTGGCAAAGCGCACCTTCTGCGACAAGGAAGCCCTGTGGATTCTGAACGGCTCTGAAACCGGCTTCTTCTGCCCCTCCGTGATTCCCGACCATGTGGCCCGCGGCTTCGTTTTTGAGGCGGTCCCCACTCCCAGAGAAAAATTCGGCGGCAAGGATATGTTCGGCCTGAACTGGAAGTACATCGATGTGGCCGGCGGCTCCATGAGCGAGGGCAAACTCTTCGATGACGCCAACGACTGGCGGGAATATGTCCACTTCCCCGATATCGACAGCTGGGATTGGGAAGGCAGCGCCGAGATGAACAGGGAATACTTGGCCTCCGGTCCCAAGATCCTGTGGATGCTGAACGGCTGCTGGTTTGAACGGCTGATTTCCTTCATGACCTTCGAGGGCGCCGCCATGGCCCTGCTGGACGATGACCAGCTGGACGCCATCAAGGAGCTGATCCACGAGACCACCTCCCTGTATATGCGCATCGTTGACAAGTGCTGCCAGTATTACGACTTCCCCGGCTTCTGCATCCACGACGACTGGGGCTCCCAGATGGCCCCCTTCTTCTCCGAGGCCGTGGCCAGAGAGGTGTTCCTGCCGGAGATGAAGCGCTTCTGCGATCACGTCCATTCCCGCGGCAAGTTCATCGACCTGCACTCCTGCGGCAAGGGCGAGACTCGCTGCGGCGTCTTCGTAGACGCGGGCTTCGACTCCTGGACGCCCATGGCCATGAACGATACGGACAAGCTGTGGCGTGACTATGGCGACAAGATCGTCATCTCCGTGGTCTGCAACGAGCTGGAGCACCCCGAAACCGCTTCCGAAGAGGAGCTCCGCGCCGCCGCCCGGTCCTTTGCCGCCAAGTATGCCAAGCCGGACCGCCCCTGCGTGTTCAGCTATATGTACTCCAACCCCGCCTACCTGACCCCCGCCTTCCGGGAAGAGCTGTACAGAGCCTCCCGAATCGGCTGCTGCGGCCAGGAATAAGGGAAGCCGGAAGAGAGAAAGTTAGGAGGAACTGTTATGCAGCCTACAAGCAGTAAAAAAGAGATATGGACCATGGGTACCTATTCTCTGCTGACCCTGTCCATCATGGTCGGCTTCATGTACCTGAACACCTTCGCCACGGAAGTCCTGAAGATTCCCGCCGCCACCCTTGCCACGGCACTGCTGATCGCCAAGATCTGCGATTTTATCGTCAGCCTTTTCTGCGGTGTCATCATTGAGAAAGTCAAGCTGGGCAAAAAGGGCAAACATCAGGCCTGGCTGTACTATGGCCGCTGGATACTGGCTGTCATGATTATGCTGGAGGTCGCGAACACCAGCACTGCACCCATGGTTGTCCGTGTCGCGGTTCTGGGCGTTTCCTACACCGTCCTGAACTGTCTGATGAACATCATTCAGACCTCCTACTACGGCATTGTCGCCGTGGTTGCCGGACCCAACCCCGCCAACCGGAACGCCATGACCATTAACATGATTCGCCAGAACACCGTGGTCATGCTGATTTGCTCTTTCATCCCCACGCTGGTCACAAAGCTTCCCTTTGGCAGCTGGAACTACTTTATCGTCGCCCTGGTCTTCATGCTTCCCATGCCCTGGGCTTTGGGCAACATTTCCCGTCTGGCGGAGGGCAAGGATCTTCCCGTTGGTCAGGGTCCCGCCGGTGCGCCCCGGGTAACCATCAAGGACATGCTGGAATCCCTGTTTAAGAACCCCCAGCTGCTGGCCCTGTTCATTTCCTTTACCATCCTGCAAATCGGTATGTTCATGTATCAGGCCAACTATACCTACTACTTCATCTACGTTATTGGTGACTTCACCAAGCTGACGCTGGCCACCCTGGCCGCCTCCCTGGTGGGCGTTGTAGCCGCCATGTTCATGCCCAAACTGGGCACCAAGATCGGCAAGAAATGGGCTTGCGTCCTAGGCTTCATACTCTTCGGCCTGGGCCTGGTGGGCGTGAATCTGATGGGCGCTCAGCACTGGGTATGGTACATCATTTTCATGAGCTTCGGCACCTGCGGAACCTATATTTACTCTTCCTTCCAGGTCACAATGTATCTGGACTGCGGCGAATGGTACCTGAACAAGACCGGCAAGGATATGCGCACCATTGCCATTGGTCTGGCCTCTCCCCCCATGAAGATCGGTATGGCTCTGGGCGGCACCATCGGACTGTATCTGCTGAGCGCCACCGGCTATGTGGCAGGCTTCACCCCTGACGCAGCCTGGGTCAAGAGCTTCATGTTCATCTGCTGGATTGTTCCCGCCGTCATCTACTTTGCAGCAGCCGCCATCATGGCCATCTTCTACAAGATTACCGATGCGGAAGCCGCCAGATGCGCCCAGGAAAACGCAGCCAAGCTGCAGCAAAAGTAATTTCTCCATAGGTACGAAAAGCCGTCCGGTTCACAACGCCGGACGGCTTTCATTATGGGTTCACGTCCATGTGCACATGGGTGCCGTCAATGGCATAGGCATAGCGGACCTCCTTCTGCTGCCGCACCAGTGCCAGCGTTCTCTCGGCGCTCCAGCCCCGAAGGGAGAAGTCCATGGCACAGCCCGTCAGGTGTCTGGAATTGGCCACGCCGCCTACGGCTGCATTGTGAGCCCTGCACCGCACAGTGCTGCTGGGGACCATGGGAACGCCCGCAGCAGCGCGCACCCGGTCCGCAAGGCGCATCAGTTTTTCCACAGGCTCTGTGGGGAAACCGCCGCATTTCCCGCAGGGGCAGGCAATGTAGGGCTCGTTCCTGGAAAAATAGCGGATGTCCTTCCAGAAGCGCTCCGCCTCCTGCTTCCGAAAGCGGCCCTGGAATACGGCCTCTTTGAGCTTTTCCTGGGTCTTCACCCCCGCTTCCCCATCTGCCGCCAGGCCCTCTGCCCGCTGGAATGCCTCCACGGCGCTTTTCGTCTTCTCCCCCGCCACGCCGTCGATTTCTCCCGGGCTATAGCCCAGATAACTCAGCAGAAGCTGCAGCTGCCTTACCGTCAAGCGGCCTCGCCTCCATAGAGATCCGCTGTCAGAGCGGTGAGCTCTGTGTACTCATTGTCCGTCAGGCGATTGCAGGCGAAAAACACATCCAGCTTCTTCTGGGCCAGCTCCGCGGTCTTGTAAAACTTCCGGGTGATCAGGGTTTTCATGGATTTGTACATATTTTTCTTCCTCCAAAAGTAATAATTTATGGATACGGCAATCACCGTTTATCCCTCCTCAATTGCGGCCACATCGGCGTTATACACATCCTCCACCATGGCCGCCATGGCCTCCACCAGCTCGTCATTCTGGGCTTCCAGCGTGACGGCACGCTCCCGCTCATAGGCACGTTGGGCGGCGTCCAGCTCCGCCCAGGGCTTCCAGGGAGTAATCATTTCGCCGGAATACACCGTGCCGTCCGCTGCCGTCCAGGTCTTCCCGGCTGGGACAAAGCGGTAGCCCTCAATGTAGGCGGCGCATTTACCGTCAAAGGCGGTTGTCTCCACGGCTGTCATCCCGTCCCCGGCCACGGTGTGGCACTTGAAATCTGTGTTAATATAAATCATCATACTCGTCACCTCACGTAAGCCACATCTTCGTAACATTTATTGTTACAGCCCAGCTGGCTACCGCAAAACACTGGATATAACCCAACTCGATTGCGGATATATCAAGCACTGTGTCACTTGTTCCTATACCCGCAGACGCAACCCAGTTAGGTTCATTATCAGTCACGGCTTTAATGCCTGTGACGCCAAACTTTCCGAAAGCCCTATCAGCAATGCAATGCAATTTTGTGAATCCTGTAAGATCAATAGCCTTTTGCGTCGATACAATTGGCCTGGAATTCGCAACTTTGAGTGTCAGCGTAGTTCCAATTTCCGTTTGGTTATTTCCGACCCATCCGCCGGTCACTGGCGTATACTGATTCCCGTTGTCAAACAGTTCCCCGTTCCACGCAAATGCAATCTGTACCCACTTGCCGCCCAGATACATATAAGTATCCGCCGCCACCCAGGCACCACCGGTGTACACATCCGTCCGGGCGATAATGCCCAAATACTCCGTCGCCCGAAACCAGATCAGCCCTTCGGCAGGCGCTTCCGGCGCAGCCTCTGCAAAGACGTACTTCTTCCCGGCCTTGTCGGATTTTACCCAGATCATATTCTCCTTTGGCTTCACCGGTTCCGTCAGTCCGGAGACAATGGTCAGTCCGGTGCCCGCACTGCCGTTCCCATACAAAAAGCACTGTCCCATTACCGCATCACCTCTATCTGAATGGGGATCGCCGTCTCCGGCTTGTCCTCGAAGCACGTAAACTGGATGCCGCCCGCCGCAGCTTCCGCCTTGCTCACGCAGCTCCAGCCTTCCTTCTGGGCAATGGACGTGGCGTTGTCCGCGTCATACACCGGCGCCACATGGGGCATGTCCGTTGCCAGAACGCCGCTTACCGCCACCGTCTGGGTGTAAGGCCCGGAACCGGTCCAGCCGGTGCCGACGGTCGCCGTGAAGGTCTTCCGCTTTCCGTCCACATAGCTCTTGGTCGCTCCGTCTGCCGCAGCGGAGGGTGTTTTCAGGTCCGTGAGTCCGTTGCCGCCCATATCGATCCCGCCGTGCATGGCCCCGCCGGAGGTGGGCAAAGCCCCGATGTGCTCCGCCTTCAGTGAGACACCCCCTGACGCATCCGGAAGCTGCCCCGCAACGCTGCGGACAACATCCGCACCCACATCTCCCCTGGGGCCCTGTGGGCCGGGGTCACCCTTGTCCCCTTTTTCTCCTTTCTCACCCTTGGGACCCTGGATGGCCGGAATCTGCACGATGCTTCCGTCCGAGGCCCGCACAAGCAGCTGGGGCTTCTCCCCCGTGGGGTCTACCTGAACCCGGTAGCCCTCCGGCATAGGGCCGCTGCCCACATAGACCTCGCTGTGCCGCAGGAATGCCCTTTGTTCCCCGCCCCGGAAAAAGACCGTCAGCACCACGCCGTCCCGGACCTCCTCCAGGCGCAGGCCCGTATCCTCCAGCGTCTCCAGCAGCTGATCGTACAGGCTGGGCGACGGGTCTTCCGGAGGGCCCCAGGCACTCCGGATGCCCTCCCGCAGAGCGATCCTGGCCGGCGTGGTGGTCCGCAGATTTCCGGAGAACACACCCACCTCCAGCTTTCTGGCGTTCGTAAACACCGGCACGGGGCAGGACATGCCCCGAAAGAGCACATCCTGATAGGTGCTTTCTGTCTGGAATCGGGCGGTTTTCAGATCCTCAGCCTGCCATTGTTCTCCAAAGGCAAACACGGCGGTGAAATCACCGCTTCCGCAGATATAGACGGTTCCGTCCGTCTGGGATGCCACACCGTTCTCCACCGCAATATGAATTTCCGGCATATTCTCTCTCCTTTCCTTTTATGGGCCGAACCGCCGGGGATGCAGCAGTTTCTCCCCATGCAGTTCATTTAATTCAACCCTACATGAATAATAGCACATTTATAGATACTTGTCAAATGGGCTCCCACAGCCCCTGTGGATAACTTTTCCACAGCCATTGCAAAATGCCCCGGCGTGGACCTCTGCGTCCACACCGGGGCATTCTGAAATTCCTTATTTTGCTGCCTTCGCAGCGGTCTTCTTCCGCTTCTTTTTCTTATGCAGCACCAGTGCAGCCCCAAGAGCCACCACAGCAGCGGCTCCCGCACAGACAAGGATCAGCGGAAGCTCGCTCTTCTTCTCCGCCAGAGCAGCCCGGAAGGAGGTGCCTGCAACGCTGAAGATCAGGTAGCTCCCGTCCTGAGTCGCCTCCGAAACCTTCCAGCCGTCTCCTGTATCCACATAGAGGGTGTACTTCTTCTCGCTGTCCGGCATGCGCAGATGGATCACATGGCTCTGCGCCTCGTCCTCCGGGACCGTCAGGCACCATCCGGCCTCCGCACCATCCGGCAGGTCCGCAGCAAGGGCCGATGCCGTCATGTTCTCGCCGGAGGGGAAGGCGCCCTCTGCCAGTGCAATGGCCAGCTGGCCCGTCTCACTGCCGGTATCCGCTGCCGCCTGCAAATCGGTATACTCCGCGTAGACGGTCTTGTCCGCCCGGATATGGGCAGGCTCAAAGTCCGCCCACACGCCGCTGCATCCGTCCTTTTCCGGAACCTCCGGAACATCCTTCAGGCGGCGGTTATAATCCACCCGGCGGGTATAGGTCACATCATCCGCAACAAAGGTGATGATCATCTTGCCAAAATACTCCGGCACATTTTCCAGCTCCATGAAGCGGTTGTAACTAATGGGCTCGGCGGAGCCGGCATAGCTGATACCGTCGATACCGGCCAATGCCCCGGAATCGACAAAGAGGTTTTCCGTACTTTCCCCGTCACCGGAGAGTCGGCCCGCAATGGCACCGGTATACTCTCCGGTGCTCTCCAGCGTCACCAGGGCGCGATTGCCCATGAGCTGGGAGGCTTCACCGGCAATGCCGCCCAACAGATTGCCGCCGGACACATGGCACTTGGCCCAGTTGTCGGAGACCTGCTTCTGGCTCTGGCCGACGATGCCGCCCACGTAGCTGGCATCGGGAGAATCCACCGTGCCATAGCCCTCACAGCCTACGATGGCACCCAGGGTCGTCTTGCCGACGATGCCGCCGGCGCACTGCTTCTTGGCCGTGACGGTGCCCCGGTTCTGGCACTGGTACACCAGCGCCCGGGTACGGAAGGTGAAGTTCAGGGAGCTATCCCCCTGGACGGTCAAATCGTCCTCCGGGTCTTTGTCATTCTCCCAGGACAAGGCGCCCACAACGCCGCCGGCGTTGATGTCGGCGTTCACGGTGCCGTAATTGATGCAGCTGCGGATCTTACCGGCGGAGTCCGCTTCCAGGTCCTCGCCGGATACATCCTGCACCACATTCTCGTTTTCCTCCCGGCCGCTCATGACGTTGACCACCCGGCTCATCTGGCTTGCCAGGGATTGCAGATCACTGATGACCTGTCCACCCTCCTCTGCAGCAGACTGGCTCACAGAGCTGATCTGCCAGACCAGGTCGTTCATCCGGTCGCCCACCGTACCTGCGGCAGCCCAGATGGCGTCCTTGTCGTTCACATTGATGTCCGGCAGCTCAATATCATCCCCGGGCTTCCAGTCCGGATTGGGGCCATCCACGGAGGTATTGTCTCTGATGACCTCCAGCATATAGTCGATGGCATCCAGCACATCATTCAAAGAGGCCTCCACCTGGACCAGGCCGTCCTGAATGGTGCTGTTGGCATTCCCCGCATCGTAGGCCGCCCGGCTCAGGATTCCCTGGGCCGTATTGAGCTCCTTTTCCAGCTTTTGCAGGGTGTCCTCATCGTAGACCAGCATGTTGTTGGGCTCCATCTGGCCCAGCACGCCGCCGCCCTCCTTCCGGGCGTACACGTCGCCATAGTTCACGCAGTCCGCCATGAAGCCGCTGCTGGAGCCCGCCACGCCGCCGATATTGTAGCCCGTGTGCTGATAGCCCACATTGCCCTCATTCCGGCACAGCCGGATCACGCCGCTGCTGGCGCCCACCACGCCGCCGATGTCGGAGCCGCTGATGCCGCCTTCATCGCTGGTAAGTCTGGGCACCGTAATGTCCTCAATGGACAGGGTTTCCGTTGCCAGCTCCGTGTTCACATTGGCCTTGTTCACGCAGTCGTACACAACGCCCGCATTCTCGCCCACGATGCCGCCCAGGACCTTGCTGCCCCGGATATAGCCCTTCATGGTGCACTTTTCCACACTGCCGCTGACCTCGTTCAGGCCCACGATGCCGCCAACCTGGCTGATGCCGCAGACCGCACCGAAAAAGCTGACGTTTTCAACGGTTCCGGCGTTGACGCCTGCAAGGCCGCCCACCTTGGTGGAGCTGCCGGAAGGGGTCACCCGGCCGATGATCTCCAGATTTTTGACCGTGGCTCCCTCCTGGATGTAGCGGAACAGGCCCTGGGCAGAGCCGTCCTGGTTCACGGCCAGGCCGTAGAGCTTGTGGTTTTGCCCGTCAAAGATGCCGCCGAAGGTGGGGATCTGGAAATCCTCCATGTCCTTCAGGTCGATATCCGCATTCAGGATCACCTTCAGATTTTTGCTGGCGCTGTCCAGACGGCAGAGCTCTGCAAGCTTTTCCAGGTCCTCCGCCGTGGACACAGGGTACTCTTCATAAACCGTCTGCTCGGTGTCCTCTTCCGCCGTATTTTCCTCTGCCCGGGCACACAACGGCAGGAGCATGGCGGCAATCAGCAGCAGCGCAAGGATGCGCACAAGATTCTTTTTCATTGCTTCGTCGCTCCTTCCTCTAAGGCGGGATGATCCTCCACCACCTCCACATCACCGGTGGCAATGGAGGCATTGATCTGGCCCGTCAGGATACCGTTGACCTCTGCATCGATCACGCCGCTGATGTAGCCCCGGACGCGGCCATGGACATGCATGGTGCCGCTGGCCGTGCGGACCTTCCGGTCCAGGCCGGGCATTTCAAAGCTGGTGCGCTCGATGATGGTATCGCCCAGCACCAGGATCTGGGGCAGCACCGCCAGAACCAGCACAATGGAGATGATGGTGCCCCGGCCCAGGCAGTCGCCGATGGTGGCGATGACGGGGTTGGTGGTCATCACGGCAATCAGGCTGCCGGCAGCAGCCAGAATGGTGCCGGAGGTGAAGATGGTGGGGAAAGAGGCATTCAGCGCCTCAACAATGGCCTTCTTGGGAGGATACTGCTGTTTCAGCTCCGTGTAGTGGCTGGAGATAACAATGGCGTAGTCGATGTTTGCGCCCATCTGAATGGAGTTGACGATCAGATAGCCCAGGAAGTACAGCGGCGTATTCTCAATGGCAGGCACGGAGAAGTTCAGCCAGATACTGCCCTGGATGACCAGGATCAGCAGCACGGGCAGGCCCGCCGACTTGAAGGTGAACAGCAGGATCAGCATAACAAACAGCGCGGACAGAATGGAGATCAGCAGATTGTCCTCTGCAAAGGAGGAGCTCAGATCCACGGCGCTGGTGCTGTTGCCAACCACATAGAAGTCGTCTCCGTAGTAGGAGCGGACCAGATCGTGGACCTCGTCCAGGAAGCTCCGGGTATCGTCTCCCTCCTCGGGCAGGTCCAGATAGACGACCATGCGGCTGTAGTTATCGCTTTGCAGCTGGACCTTTGCCTGATCCAGCTGGTCGAAGAGGTCATCCAGGGTATCCTGAATCTCTCCGCTGAGGGTGATGTTGCCGTCCTCCATCTGCTGTTTCAGGAACATGAACATATCAAACAGGGGCACCTTATACGCGCCAATGCCGTTGATCAGCTCGCCGTACTGGCTGTGGTCCGTGGCATAGGCGGTATAGAGCAGCTGGGCCACCTCGTAGTCCAATCCCGCCAGCTCGGAAAGCTGCCGGGGCGTCAGAGCGTCGGTAAGCACATAGCCGTCCATGGCCTCGATATTGGCAAGGCCCATGGTGGATTTCACCCGGCTGTCCTTGTCCAGGGTCTCCAGAATGGCCCCCTCCTTCTCATAGTCTCCGGAGGGCACCATGATGGCCACCATATTGTTGTAGCCGAAGGTATGCTTGATCTTCTGCACGGCGATCTGCTTCTCGCTCTGCTTGGCGGTGGTCAGATCATTGTAGGTATAGGCATAGGGGCAGCGGTTGGCGAAGATGCAGGCAAACACCGTAAGCGCCACAAACAGAGGCGGCACGATGAAACGGGTCTTCACATCGAACTTGCCGATGGCCGTGATCTTGGGCAGCAGCTCCTTGTGCTGGGTCTTGTCGATCAGATTGGAAAACAGCACCAGCAGGCCCGGCATCAGGGTGAACACGGACAGCAGGCTCAGCAAAATGGCCTTGATCAGCACCACAGCCATATCCAGGCCAATGCCAAAATGCATGAAAGCCAGAGCGCCCAGGCCGGAGATGGTGGTCAGGGAGCTGGAGGAGATCTCAGGGATGGCCTTGCTCAGAGCTTCGATGCAGGCCTCCCGGGTATCCAGCGTCACGTGCTCGGCAGAGAACCGGTGGCAGAGGATGATGGCATAGTCAATGGCCAGGGCCAGCTGCAGCACCACCGTCACGGAGTTGGAGATGAAGCTGATCTTGCCGCACAAAAAGTTCGTGCCCATATTCAGCAGGGCTGCCGCGCCAAAGGTCATCACCAGCACCGGCACCTCCATATAGGCCTTGGAGGTCAGCGTCAGCACGACTACGATGATCACCGCTGCGATCAGCACGATGACACCCATTTCCTTCGCCAGATCCGCAGAGCTGTCCTCGCCCACGGTGGTGTCCACATAGCTGTCGTAGGGCTCCAGCAGTTCATTGATCTTTTCCATGGCGTCTATGGACACCTGATCCGTCTCCGTCCCATCGAAGCTCACGTCCAGCAGTGCCGCCGTGCCCCGGTAGTGGTCCTGGGTATTGTCAAAGGTCACCCGGGAGACGCCGTCCAGGTCTGCAATCTGGTCCGCCAGGGCCTGTGCCCGCTCCTGGGTCACATTGGTGATCATGACCCGGGCCGAGCCGTAGGTGATGAAATTGTCATTCATGACGGTCAGGCCCCGCCTGGTCTCCGTCTCCTCCGGCAGATAGGTGGTGATGTCATTTTCCACCTCGACCCAGTTCCGGGAGAACAGGCAGAACACCAGCGCCACCACATACATCAGGAAAAATAGGTTTCGCTTGTCCACAATGAACGCTGCGATTTTCCGCATCCCGCCGCCTTCGGACTTTTCTTCTTTTGCCATTGCATTGGCTCCTTTCTTGGGAGTTTGGGATATGTGAGAAATTGGAGGTTATCGTACCCCTTGGCTCCCCCTATGGGGGAGCTGTCACGGCGGGAACGCCGTGACTGAGAGGGCTGCAACGCTGAGGCTTTCATGCAGATTCCGCCACTGGTACCCTCTCAGTCGTGCTGCGCACGCCAGCTCTCCCATAGGGAGAGCCAAGGGGTACGGCAAACTCCGATCTGTGGATTCCCAGTCCGGAATTACTTTTTAGAATATCATAGAACCCCGAAAGAAAAAATAGGCAAAGTGCCGGATTTGTCAGAAAAAGATTAGCATATTTCCTGCCTTGCGGAAACAGGCGGAATA
>ERZ1034952.1781-NODE-1781-length-16864-cov-7.759950_pt1 | contig 16864 bp, 17 predicted proteins | sample MGYA00520625_ERZ1034952 | MGnify/ENA primary metagenome ERZ1034952 (study PRJEB33766, sample SAMN09781773) | gut metagenome | biome: gut microbiome | host: Homo sapiens | place: Madagascar | study: EMG produced TPA metagenomics assembly of the PRJNA485056 data... | reverse complement strand
TTTTATTATTTTTCATCGGAGAGATATGAATGTATAACAACGGTTTGGTCCTTGAGGGCGGCGGTAACAGGTCGATTTACACAAGCGGTGTACTCGACGCCTTTATGGACGAAAAAATAGATTTTGAATATGTAATCGGTGTTTCGGCAGGAAGTTGCAACGGCGTTTCATTTATAGCAAAAAATTATCGTCGTCAGCACGACATCATTATAAATTACTCAAATGACAAACGATATATGGGTGCAGGCAATATGCTCAAAGGGCACTCCTTTTTGAACACCGACTGGATTTTCGGTGAGTTGGCATATGATATTCTTCCGCTCAATCAGGATGTTTTTGAAAACAACAAAACGGTTTTGTGTGCTGTCGCAACAAACGGCGAAACAGGAAAAGCAGAGTATTTTTACCCAAAAAATATGCGTGGCGAATGCCCGGAATTAAAAGCCAGCTGCTCGATCCCGGGAGTCACAAACGGAGTAAAAATAGGGAATTCAACATATTTCGACGGCGGCTTAGTCGATTCGATTCCGCTCGAAAAAGCCTTTGAGGACGGGTGTAAAAAATGCGTTGTCATTCTTACTCGGCACAAAGGATATGTAAAAAAGCCGATTACTCCCAAGGTGCAAAAAATATTTAAGAAATTTCCAAAAATCGGCGAAGCGGTGACAAACAGACATACTATGTATAATCATCAGCTTGACTTTGTAAAAAAAGCGGAGGCTGAAGGACTTGTCTATATCGTTCAGCCGACAGCACCGCTGAATGTCGGCACACTCGAAAAAGACGCATCAAAACTCGAAGCGATATACCGACTCGGCTATAAGCAAGGCAGGGACAACGCACAGGCAGTAAAAGAATTTTTATCAAAATAAATTACAGGCAGGTTAATTATGAAAATTGCAGTAACATACGATAACGGAAAAATTTTTCAGCATTTCGGCAAATCACAGTATATGAAAATTTACGAAACTGATGAAAACGGAGAAATCCAAAGAGTTCATATAGAAAGCATGGGCAAGCATTCTCACCACGGAATTGCCGGCTACATTAAGGAAATGGGAGTTGAAACAGTCATTTGCGGCGGACTCGGTCAAGGCGCTGTCGACTCTCTCGAAAAAGCCGGAATCACCATATACGCAGGCAACAGCGGAAACGCAGATATGGCAGTAATAAAATACCTAAAAGGCGAACTTATAAAAAACAGCGACGCCAACTGCGACCATCACCACGAATAATGTACTCAATTAAGGAGCAAGTAAAATATGCTTGCTTCTTGTTTTTTTATTATTTTCAGTTGATTTTTTTTCAAAGTTATATTATAATCTCACTGTCAGTTCGCAAAATCCTGACCAGTCACACTCCGGTGGCTTCTAAAAACAAAACTAAGGAGAAAATTAAAAATGAAGAAAAAGACTCAACTTATCGCACAGACGGCTGTCATTGCGGCACTTTACGCCGCTTTGACCTATGCACAAAACCTTTTGCTCCCGGGCACAACCTCGATGGCTGTGCAGTTTAGAGTAAGCGAAGCACTTAATGTATTGGCGCTGTTTACCCCTGCCGCAATACCCGGTCTTACCATCGGATGCATTGTGTCGAATTTATACAACATCGGAACGGGACTTCCGCTCGATATGATATTCGGCTCACTTGCAACTCTCGGTTCTGCGGTGTGTATGTATCTGCTGCGTAATGTAAAGATAAAGAGTTATCCTCTTCTCTCTATGCTTATGCCTGCCGTATTTAACAGTGTAATCATAGGCTGGGAGATAGAATATTTCTTTATTGACGGTGCGTTTGAATTCATCGGATTTCTTACGCAGGGTGCTCTCGTAGGTCTCGGAGAACTCGGCGTTATGGCCGTACTCGGAACAGCACTTTACTATGCAATAAAAGGGAAAAAAATCGACAAATATTTTTATAAACCCACTAAACAAACAAAATAAGGCGAACGGCAAAACAACAAAGAGCGTACGGATTTGAAAATCTGTACGCCCTTTTTTTATTAAAATTCAACTGTTGCCGTCTCGTTTTGCTTAAGAGTTAATGTTTCTGACTTATTGCCATATGAAATTGTAATCGTTTGGTCAATCTCTGATTTAATCTTTGCCTCAACCGTCTCGCCGTCCCATTTAAGCGACTCGATAACGGCACGGCTTTTTGTACGCAATCCGTCAAGTTCGCCCTTATCAAAACCGCTTGTCGGCAAAGCCGGAAGAAGTTCAATAACTCCCGTATCGGAATAAACAAGTGCCTCGTTTACAATGCCGAGATAACCGATTGCAAAGTCGGTACAATAACAACTTCCTCTGTCGTAATCGTGATTTGTCATCAACGAATCATATCTGATTTTATGATTCATTAACTTAAGCAATGCATCAGACAGCATATCCCTGTCTTTAAGCCTTGCAGCTATAAGCGAACGGTGAACAAGAGCATGCGACGCCTCATTTTCGCTCGTTCTGTTTTCTACCGCCTGAATGCAAGCCTTTGTCAGTTCCTCATTATTCTGCGTTTCATTTAACGGCCACGCAAGATACAAATGGCTCAAGTGCCTATGCTTATTATTCTCATCAAATGAGGTAGTCGCCCATTCTTTAAGTGCGCCTGTTTCATCATAAAGATAAGGCGGAAGATTATCTTCGAGTGCCTGCCATTTTGAAAAATCCGCATTGGGTGCAACATCATTCATTACAACTCTCAGCATCTCTATATTATCCCTGCACGCCGCAATATCAATAGCGCAATTGGCGTCGGAGGGTGAGGGATAATTTGACGGATTATTCTCGGGAGAATACGACGGAAGAATGCAGTATGTTTCGCCATCGTTAAGAACGGTTTTGCCCTTTTCATAATGAATTTTACCGTCGCTGTCGGTATAATATTCGGGCGTCATAAGCTGTGCCCAATAATTCGCCGATTTAAGCAAAAGCGGATATAAAATATCCTCTTCCAGCATTAAGAAGCCTCTTGATTTAATTTTTGAAACATCATCTTCGCTAAGCGACAGCACCGATTTAAGCGAATCAATATCATATTCCCTGCTGAGAGAAATGCGAATATTGCCGTAGGCTTTAAGCGTTTCAAAAAGCGGCTGAAGCATCCAAGAAGCACCTGCATTCCAGTACCTGAACGGATAAGGATAGCAAGTTTCGGTAATTACCGCCTTATCGCCGTCTGTATTTACCGGTGCCTGAATTGCATCGGTAAAGCCGTGAGTTGCCTTTGCGTTTTCCTCCCAATCGGCAACCTGACGCAAAATAAAATCGGCATAGCCTACGGGAGTTCTGGTCATATTGCTTGAATTTAAGGATGAGGTTTGCAAATTTACATTTGCGTCCATGGTATACTTACTGCCCCAGCCTGTATTAAATTCGCCCGTCCACATACCGTAAAGCCTGCTCGTAGAATATCCCGAACAGCAAAGGTAGGCGTATCTGCCTGCGTAATATGTGCGCTGAGCGGTTGCGGCGTCTATAGTCTTACTGCCCTTTTGCTTTTTAAGCAGTGCTTCGTTAGTTTCACTGCTGTCCTCAAGTTTAAGGCTCACTGAATTAAACTGCGGCTGATAAATCATAAGATGTCGATCAAGTGCCGACTCATAATCAAAGCCGTCCTCAGTGCTGTATTTTTCCTCAACCTGCTTTGTCTCGGAGCGGAGCAAAGAAATAATGTCGTAACTTTCCTGCTGCTCAAACTCGTCGTACTCGCCCATCTCTGTATCTCTTCCACTTACCGTAATGAGATAGACTTCGTCGGCATCGGTAATCTTAATCCCATCGTTGCTTGAACAAAATTCTTCCTTGATGTTTTTATCGAGGGTGACCTTTTGCTTTTCACCGCCCACGGTAATTATATATGTATACGAGGCATATCCGCCGTTTTTAAGTTCGCTGTTTTCGTAACTCGGATAATGTGCGACAAGTGCAAGACTGTCCGCATTGTCGCTTGCAATTTTTTTATATTTCAAATCAACCTCATTGCCGTCTCCGAAATTAGCCATACTCGACAAATCGTCATAAGACAGCGTGGCATTGATTTTCTTACCCATATCGGAAGATTCCAATTTGGTGATAACCGCACTGTCGGCAAAAGAAGTAAACGATACCCTGTTCCATGTTCCGTTAGAATCGGTGTATCTTACGCCGACCTGACCCGTTTGGTAATCGGTATAGCGAACATAGTCATCAACCTTTTTTCCGTCCATGGAAATTCTGAGTTGACCGCCCGGATGATAGCTGTAAACATCATCGTAAGAAGCGTCATCCTTAATATCTTCGCCGTTTACTATACTCTGCTTAACCGTCTCAAGCTCGTTCGAGGTATCGGGGCAGGTACGCTGATTTTTATTTGGCATAATAAAATGCATATTTTGAAAAATAAAGGTATCCTCATATGGAGAGCCGCTCTCAACAAAACCCTGCATTCCATCACCAGACACCATGCCCTGCCGCCACGACTCAACTTTATTCTTCTTGTCGGGCTTAAGTTCGGTATAGGAGAGGCTATAGGAAATCTTTGATTTATCCGAAAAAAGTCCGTCAATGAAGCCGTTATCCGCTTTCTTCGGCGTACAGCCGGCAAAGGAAAAAATCAGAACAACGCTCATAAACAGAGCAAAAAATTTCTTAAAAACTTTCATAAAAATACCCCTTTCAAAGAACATTATATCAAAGAAAATGATATTATTCAATGCATTTTGGGAATACTGACTAATAAACAAGATATTATATGGTGATTATATGAACGCATTATATATTGTATTGCTGTCGGCATGCTCTTTTTTCGTTCTATTTGTTTTAGACAAACTTATGGGAAACAGACAGCTTTCGCAAATGTCATTTTTCGACTATGTGGTCGGAATTACAATCGGCTCGATAGCGGCGGAAATGGCAACAGATTTGGAGTCGGACTGGTACCACGCAATAATCGCCATGACAGTTTATGCACTGATAGAAATCGCCCTCACCTTTATCTCCCGAAAAAGCAAAAAGGCACGCAAGATACTAAACGGTGAACCGATACTCCTGATGAACAAAGGCGGCGTTATCGGCAAAAACCTAAAAAAAGCGAGACTGACCTTAGACGATTTAATCAGTGAGGCGAGAATTCAGGGCTATTTTGATATAAATGATATAGCTTATGCGATAATGGAGGGCAGCGGAAACATCAGCTTTTTGTCATATCAAAGCGGAAATGAAGAAAAAAACAATTCAGCCTCCGACCTCTCAAACAAATAACCGCCGCTGCAAATTGCAGCGACGGCTCAAAGTGCGAAAGCATCGGTAGCAAAATAAAATTCAGAAGCTTTCCCAGCACTCCGTAAAGTATCTAAAATACTTTCTTAATTTTATTATTCGCAAGTCAAAAGACCGTAGCCCTTTTTTCTTTTATAAATTATCTTTGTCTCTGCGTCAATTCCGAGATAAACAAAGAAACTGTGACCGAGCATTTCCATCTGTACGATAGCCTCGTCATCTGTCATAATATGAGGAGAGATAACCTTTCTTCTGGTAACATCAACGGAATCGTAGTACATTCTGTCGAAGTCCTCCATAGTTACATCCTCGTCAAAATCGTCAAAGGCATAGGCGATTTCGTCTATTCCGCCCTTTCTCTTTTTATCTACAAAAAAGGTTTTGAGCTTTCTGAGTTTCCTTTTCAAGTCATCTACAGCCATATCAACAACAGGTTCTATACGGTCGGCTTCAGCCTCGCCCCTGATAAAAGAACCTATATGCATAACGGTAATATCGCACTGATATTTATCCCTTTCCTTACTCAGAGTAACATCAAAGCGTGAATTTTCTGGGAGCATTTTTTCTATTCTTTTAAGTTCCTTTTCAATGCCGTCCTTTGTTCCCTGCTTAAGTTCAAATCCTCTGGCAGCAATATTAATCATATTATCATTCCTTTCGACCTTAATAGGTCATTACTCGGACAGTAACCTATCCTCAATTACATTATATTATGTAATCTCCGCTAATAAAAGTATTGTAAAAAATAAATTTTATGATATAATATTAATGTTGGACAGTATTCGGAGCCATGCCGAATGCTGTCATTTTTTAATTATTATTTGGGCAAAATGCACATTTTGTTTAGTTGACTTAAATATAATTTTGTGATAATATAACAGATAAAGACAGATAATTTTTTCAGCATTTAAGGAGTATATGCTATGAAAAAGTATACCGAAAAAATCGCCTCAACGGATTCAAAAAACAACCTTAATGTAATCATTTGGGAGACCGAAAAAGAGCCGATAGGCGTTCTTCAAATCGTTCACGGTATGGCTGAATATATCGACAGGTACGATAACTTTGCAAAATATATGACGGAGCACGGCTTTAATGTCATAGGTCACGACCACCTCGGTCACGGCCACAGCGTAAGCGATGAGCGTGATTACGGCTTTTTCGCCGAAGAAAACGGAGACAAAATTATTATCGAGGATATGCACTCGGTAACTCAATATACAAGAGAAAAATGGGAAGATCTCCCTAACTTTATTCTCGGTCACAGTATGGGCTCGTTCTGTCTTAGGCAATATCTCACAAAATACAGCAACGATGTTTTCGGCGCAATAATTATGGGCACCGGTTGGATACCGTCGGCGGCGGCACTGCTAGGCAAAACCATTGCGACAAACACCTGCAAATCTAAGGGCAGCCACACGGTAAATCCCCTTTTAATAAAGTTGACCCTTGAACCGTATAACAAGCCGTTTGCACCGGCGAGAACAAACTGCGACTGGCTGTCGAGAGATGAAAAACAGGTTGACCTCTATGTAAACGATAAACTTTGCGGCTTTGACTTTACGGCAGGAGCGTACAAAGACTTCTTTACCATACTTGAAAAAATCGCAAAAAACAGACAACTCATCGGTATGAGAAAATCTCTGCCGATTCTTATCACCTCAGGCAGTGTTGACCCCGTCGGCGGAAAAAAGGCGTGTGAAAAACTGAACGCCCAATATAAGCGATGCGGCATTAACGATGTTACACTCAAACTCTGGGAAAACGACCGCCACGAAATTCTCAACGAGTTGGACAAGAGCGATGTATACCGCTACATTTACAACTGGCTCAAAAGCAAAATTCAGAATTAAAGCATAAAAATATAAAACAAAACCGTCACACCCATTTGATGTGACGGTTATTTTTATGCAAAGTTAATTTGCGTTATTTTTACTTTTTCCGAGGAACTGCGAACAGATGAAAAGCAATGTCGGAAATACCAAAGCAAACAGTATTCCGACCTTAAGATTATCACCGAACGCCGACGAAACAAAGCCGACCGCTCCGGGTCCCGCCGAACAGCCCAAATCTCCGCCGAGTGCAAGAAGCGCAAACATTGCCGTACCGCCTCTTTTGAGCATTGCGGCTGAGAGCGAAAAGGTAGCAGGCCACATAATTCCGACGCTGAATCCGCAAACGGCACAGCCGACAAGCGACAGCGCAGGCACGGGCAACAGCGAAATCATCAGATATGACACGATGCAAAGTATACAGCAGAGAGGGAGTGCCCTTTTCTGCGGAAGTCTGTCGCCGAATTTTCCGTAAAGTGCTCTAGACGTGCCCATAAATACCGCAAACGAAAGCGGACCCGCAAGGTCTCCGACCGTCTTTGACACGCCGAGTCCCTCAATGGCGAAAGTTGACGCCCACTGCGAAACAGCCTGTTCGCTCGCACCCGAGCATACCATCATAATAAAAAACAATATAAACAGTTTTGAAGTGAGCAGTTCCTTAATACTCATACCCTTTTCGCCCTCCTCGATAAGAGGAGCAATAGGCACTTTGGTAAAAATAAAGGCATTTGCAAACGGAACGAGAGCCCAAATAACTGCAAGTATCCTCCAATTTTCTATTCCGTGAAGTGTAAAAAACAGCGTACTGACAAGCACAACGAGAACATGACCCCAACAATAAAAAGAGTGCAAAAGGCTCATTGCCTTTTCTTTATTATCGGTCGGGCAAGCCTCAACTATGGGACTTACGAGCACCTCAAGTATACCGCCTCCGATTGCATAAATCACAACCGAAATCAAAAGCCCCGCAAAACTGTTGCTCATAATATACGGCAAAATTGCCAGCAAAGCCAGTCCAAGTGCCGAAAACAGATGTGCTGCCACCATTGCACAGCGATAGCCGATTTTGTCTATCAACTTAGCGGAAAGCAAATCGACACTGAGTTGAATTATAAAATTCAGCGAAATCAACATCGTAATTTTTGACAGTTCAATGCCGAAGGTATTTTGGAATGTTACGAACAAAAGCGGTACAAAATTATTTACAATCGCCTGAACTATGTAGCCTAAAAAGCAAGCGTTTACCGTGTCATTGTAATTAGTTTTCATTCTTTTTCTTAGGTCCCTTCATTGTAAGTGAAATGCGGTTTTTAACCGTATCTGCCTCCAACACCCAAACCGTAACTATATCACCGACTTTGAGCAGTTCGCTCGGGTGGCGCAAAAATTTATCGGTTATTTGGCTGATATGAACCAAGCCGTCCTGATGAACTCCGATGTCAACAAATGCACCGAAATCCACAACATTTCTTACCGTACCCTTAAGTTCCATTCCCGGCTTCAAATCCTCTATACCCATAATATCACTTCTCAGCATAGGTTTCGGCAGTTCGTCACGGGGGTCACGGCCGGGTTTTGAAAGCTCGTTTACAATATCTTTCAGCGTGGGCTCACCGATGTCAAGTTGCTTTGCAATAGCGGCAGTACCTATAAACTGCACCTTTGATTTAAGATGAGCGATGTTGCCGTTTTTTATATCCTCCTCGCTCATATCGCAAAGTTTAAGGAGTTGCTTTGCCGCCGCATAGCTCTCCGGGTGAACGGCGGTGTTGTCAAGAATATTCTTTCCGTCTCTCACTCTTAAAAATCCGGCGCATTGCTCAAACGCTTTCGGTCCTAATTTTGACACTTTTTTCAGTTCGGAGCGTTCGTTAAACCTTCCGTGCTCCTCACGATACAAAACGATATTTTTTGCAACTGCATTGCTGACTCCGGCAACTCGGGAAAGAAGTTGCGGCGAGGCGGTATTAAGGTCAACACCGACCGAGTTTACGCAGTCCTCAACCACTCCGTCAAGTGCGGCGTTAAGTTCTTTTTGTGGCATATCGTGCTGATACTGACCGACTCCGATAGCCTTAGGGTCAATCTTAACGAGTTCCGCAAGCGGGTCTTGAAGCCTGCGGGCAATGCTGACGGCACTTCTCAGACTGACATCAAACTGCGGAAACTCCTCGGCGGCAAGTTTTGACGCACTGTAAACCGATGCGCCTGCCTCGCTGACAACCATATATGTTATTCCGCAGTCAAGTTCCTTGATTACATCAACGGCAAAAACCTCTGTCTCGTGAGAGGCGGTGCCATTACCTATGGCGAACATTTTTACATCGTATTTTTTAACAAGTCGCTTGATAATATTCTTTGCCTCGACTGTTTTCTTGTGCGGAGGAGCAGGATAGATAACGCCCGTATCAAGCACCTTTCCCGTCTCGCTGATTACCGCAACCTTACATCCTGTTCTGTATCCCGGGTCAAGCCCGATGGTAACATTCCCCTTAACCGGCGGCTGCATAAGAAGCTGTCTTGTATTTTCGGCAAACACCTTTATAGATGCCTCGCTCGCCTTTTCGGTCAGTTCGTTTCTTATCTCTCTTTCGATTGACGGAAAAATAAGCCTCGTATACGAATCATCAACCGCATCTCTCACCAAATCAGTGCATGCATTGCTGTTTTTGCAATGAATGTTAAAGAGCAAATCGGTAGCAATTGTTTTATCAAAATCAATTCCTACTTTAAGTTTGCCCTCCTTTTCACCTCTGTTCATGGCAAGCACACGGTGACCTGCGATTTTTTTAACACTTTCGCTGTAATCGGCGTACATATCATAAACGCCGAGGTCATCATCTGCGGCTTTTGAAGTGATAAGTGCGTGATTTTTTACCGCATAGCGAATCAATTTTCTGCCCTCGGCATCGTCCGAAACCTGCTCTGCGATTATATCCTTTGCACCCTGAAGTGCGTCCTCAACGCTTGTGACCTCGTCGGTGAGAAATTCCTTTGCAAGTTCCTCGGGTGACGGGGCAGACCTTTCCTGGGCATATATTTTTTCAGCCAACGGAGCCAGCCCCAGAGCCTTTGCAACAGAAGCCCTTGTTTTTCTCTTAGGTCTGAACGGACGATAAATGTCCTCGAGTTCCGTCAGGGTTTTTGCGTTTTCTATGCTCTGTCGGATTTCGTCGCTCATCATTTCCTGCTCGGTTATTGAGGCAATTATTTTTTCCTTTTGTTCCTCAAACGAACGCAAATACGCCAGTCGCTCGCTCAACTCTCTTAGCAACTGATCATCGAGCGAACCGGTCGCTTCCTTTCTGTATCGTGCAATAAACGGTATCGTATTTCCGGCGTCAATTAATTCAACCGTGTTTTTAACCTGCCACGATTTAAGTGAAAATTCCGTTTCAATCTGTCTTAAAATATCCATATAACACCTTTTGATTTATGCTTTATTTTTCGTTTGTTATGTCATCTTTATTTTCGTTTTTCGAGTCATTTTTTGATTCTTTTTCTTTTCTTTTTTCCGCTCTTGATACCACCTCGGCAATTACAAAGAGCAAAATACCAAGCCCTATTATCACAAGTCCGCCGATTAAAACCGCTTTCGCCACGGGTGAAAAACTGCTTTTGCCGTGATAAGATACATCATCATTCAAATAATCGCCCGAAAAATCAGCCGAATTTTCATCCGACTGTGACTCATAATTTTCAGTTATCTGTTTCTTTGAACCGGATTTAGATGACGAACTTTTTGTGCTTGATTTTTTAGCAGTCGATTTTGATGATTTTGTTGATTTTTTCTTTGTCTCAGACTGCTTCGTTGTCTTTTTCGAAGAAGATTTGCCGGCAGTTGTCGGCAAGTAAGTTTCAATCGTCAGCGGTTTTGAATTAAACAGATTATACAGCCTGCCGTCGACTGCGATTTTCACAGCAAAATCGTGAGTGGTAACCTTGTCCTTTATGTCCATTATAACCGCCAGAATCGCATGTCCCGTTGTAAATTCGTCAGCCTTGCTTTCTGTGTCAAAATATTTTTCAGCCGCCTCTTCGTTATAACTGACGCCTGAATTATCCACCGTGAAATCGTAAGAACCCTGCGTTGACGAAACGCTGAAAATTACAGAAATAGCGCTGTCCTCGGTTATTCCGCTTTCGTTCAGATTAAATAAAAAATAGGCGCTTGATTCTTCGGTAAAATAGTTAAGCGAACCGCTAAGCTCGCCCATAGCACCCTCACAATCAATCGCCACGGTATTAATATTGCTCTCGTCCCAACTGGAATAATCGAGATAGTTTTTATCATAGGAATATGCAAAAATCGGCTGCATAAGCAATACGATTAATAAGATGAAAATGGCAGTAATTTCTAAAGTGCTACAAAAAGCCTTCCTAAGGCGATATACTTTGTAACCATTCATAAATTTTACCCCAAATATTTTTTAGTATCGACGATATACGTACATTTTAGATTAACCGAACACAATTTTCAACAAATTGCGACAGGATTTTTGAATTTCAGCGAAACCCACAAATTCCGTCGGTTTTATTTGTCTATTTTCACAACGATTTTTTCAATGCAAATGTTCAGCTTTTTATAAATCTTCTCCACGCCTGCGTTTATATATGCCAAAACTTTTGCAAAGACATATTTTTCTATCAAATATTTTCGCACATATTCTATAACTGTGCAAGCAGAGTAAACAATAATTACGCTAATAACAAAATGAACAACCAACATAGATGACTCTGCATAAGCGGAATTGTTAAATATGTCAACCCACAACCACTTTCTGACAAATGGATTTTCGTGGATAAGATAGACACCAAGTGTTCAGCCTCCGAGCCTGTTTATCAAACTTGAATGTTTAGGCTTTAGATTTACGAAAAACGCCACCAAACAGGCAGTCAATATAAGTACCAAAACCGAATTCAAGGAATAAAACTTTTTAGCTTTTCCTGCAAAGGCAGGTAATCTTGTACCTACCAAGTTAATTATTGCAACAGATGCTGTCATCAACACAAACGAGACAAATGATAAAGCCACACTTCTTTGCTTTTTTGACAAAAAATTATTCGGATACATTCTTAAATACGCACCGATTAAATAATAGTAAATCATGAATCCCAAACGACCGCCAAATTCAACCGATTTGAAATTAAAAAACGAAGCCGCTATCGAGAAATAAAACACCAGAACTGCCAAAAGTGATACGAATTGCTTTCTTGTAATAGATTTAAGCGCTTTATTTATAAACGGAAATATAAACAACAGTATCACATAGGCACTTATGTACCAATATCTGCGACGAATAATTGGGAACATATTATTAATCATTTGCATAATAGAAAAATTACTTCTATCAATTATGCAAAAAAGAACAAAAAATCCGACTGTATAAAACAGAGTTTGAGATATGATATTTATGACACGCTTTGTCTTAAAATCGAGTTCAATTAAATAGTAGCCTGTTATGATTTCAAACAAAGCCACCCCAACTAAGCCGTAGTTGGTAGAATCAAGCAAGAACTTATTAAACCCAAGCGACATTCCGTCTATATCAGCCTGTGAAAAAACGGAATAATGCGATATGACAATCAATATCATTGCAATTATTCTGAGCAGCTCTATATTTGAATTTCTGTTTGTTTTTTTCTCGTTCATTCTGTAATCCTTGTATATGCATATAATTATATCTTTACACGTCCCGCCGTCTATATCGCCCATAAAGCCACATTAGGGTTTGACAAGAACTCCACATATCCCACCGTGTCATCTAAACCTTTTTTGAGCCAATCTGAGCGATTTTAAGCACAGCCAAAACAAAAGCTATGCATTTATTCGACATTTAGCTTTTTTGCAAATCAAATCGCTTGAATTTCTAAACCAATGCTCAAATTCAGGCAATACTGCATCACATCGTTTAAGCATCAGCGGTTTTGAATTAAAAAGATTGTACAACCTGCACAAAACAGGACATGGATTTTTGTATAGTGGCAACTGTTCCGCCTTATCATCAATCCATACTCGCGGGATAAATCAATTTATCAATCGGCTTTGCAATCAGTTGCAACAATTTTTTCACTTTCAGCTTATCATAAAGGAATATTCTTATTCTCGCTACAACAAATGCCGCCAAATAAATCAGCGCCGCACATCCTATTACGGTAAACGGAATTGCTGCCGTAGGCAAGCCTGCTATCCAAGTAAAGCCGCTCTTAAAAAGATTGTCAAACACCAAGGGGTGAGCGTGCAAAAGATATGTATCAAACGCAGTAGACGACAGCACAACAAGCGCCTTGCCCGATGAAATTTCCTTTTCGCTGTTCATAAATACAATTACGCACACCGCCATAAGAAGCATAAGCGGCGAATCATAAGCAATCATATAGCCCCATTGTTCTATCAGCTTATATTCGAGTACATTCCCTCCGAGCAGCACCAAGGAGCAAGCGAAAAATACAACAACCGAAATAATCTTTACATGCTTTATCTTTGCAAAGAAATCCACTCTTTTTATGTATGCTCCAAAGAAATAGCACATCACAAGCCAAACAAACGAATAGCCTGCATTTACAGCGAACAAATCCCGTCGGGTTACCGACGGCACCACCGAAATTACCGCTATGAAAACAAAACACAGCTTTTGTAATTGCTCATTTGTTAAGAATTTAAGCCATTTATTAATGTACGGCTGCAAGAGAGCAAGCGGAATGTAATCGGTTATGTACCAATATGTCTTTGTCAAAATCGGAAACAGAGCGAAAATCAGTCCTTTTTTTCCGCCTATCAAATCGGGCGAAAAAATATAAAACAATACGGTAATCACAACTGAATACAAAAGAACTACAGAAAGCAACTCAAGTGCACGATAAGAGCTTTTCTTTTTACTGTCGGCGCCCAAAATACCGGACAGCATTGCAAAAACATTAACAGAGCCGTATGCAAGTATTTCAAGCCACCACGATGTAACATACGATGCCTGCAACGGCTTAAGCTCTGTAAGCACGCCACCCCTGCCGAGAATATGAAGCACAACGACTCCGCACATCGCGGCAATCCTTGCAATATCAAGCCCGTAATTTCTTTTCCTCAATGTTTACAAACCTCCTTATGATAACAATCAGAATTATGCAAAATTAAGCTATAATATTTATTATATTAACCTCCTATCAAAAGCTTCATTGGCGTTTTCCTAATCAACACAGTCATCAAATATGCCAGACCTCCAAAGACAAAGAAATTTAACAATGAAACCACAATCGGAGATGAATTCAAAAGATATGTAAATGTAATATATATCAATGGCGAATGTAATAAATATAAGCCAAAACTGTTTATGCCTATTTTTCCCATGCACCGACTAAAAGCAAAACCAACGAATGAATTGCAGTCGGATTTGAATTAATAACACCATCCGCAGCAAGCAATCCTGAATTAACGACATAATGATAAGCGACAATAGACAGCATAGTCAGAATCCTAAATAATTCTAAATTGCTGTTCCTTGTTTTACGGGTACTCTATATCTCCCCGAAAATTTCATGCAATCAGTCATATTTTATCTCCAAACAACTTAAAGTTATTCTAAAATTATATCACAAATATTGTCCACATCATCAAGCGACAAATCCGCATAAAGTGGCAATGTAACAACCTTAAATGAAATATCATACGCCACAGGTGTTTCTGCCTTTGCGTCATGCTTGTCCTTATAGCAATCAAAAGCATTCGTAATCGGATAAAAATATTTTCTTGCAATAATGTCATGCTTTTTAAGCTTTTCGCAAATTTCATCACGAGTATATTTATATCCGTCAAAGACTACAGGAAAATACGCATAATTACTCTGAACATTTTCCTGCACAGCGTTAAGTTTAATACCGTCAATGCCCGAAAGACGCTCTCTGTATCTCTCAACCACAGCCTTGCGCTTTGCTATTTCTGCATCAAGATGGCGAAGATTGCATATCTTGAGCCACCCAATATCATTAATTTTTTCATCCTTTATTTTCCTTTTTTCAATACTTTTCTAATAGCAGGCTTTATCATATTCAAAACATAAGTAAATGATTCAAGCCTAAGCAATGCGGATAATCCGATATAAATCATTGCACCAAGAGGTACTTGAATAATCAACGTAAGCCAGTTATTTAGATGCAACAGGTTTACACAATATACACAACAGCCCATAAACGCAGCTAAGCCAATGCCGGGCAAAATGTCCTTTAATTGCTCAATATAACTGTAATTCATTAATTTCTTATTAGGCCATGAATTTATAATTTGCGACAACACACTGGTAACCAACAAACTGTATGCCATAGCCATAACGCTTATTTTGAATGTGACAATAACCGCTATTATCCCAACCACTTTCTTAAGTATTTCAAGCTTTAAGAACAGGTCACTCCGCCCCAGAGCTTTTATTGCATTAAGGTTAGCCGTGTGGACCGGATAAAACATATAAGTAATGCAAAATATCACCATAAACGGATAAGACGGAAGCCATTTATCAGTTAAAAGAATAGAAATAACAGCTTGTCCGCAAGCAGCCAACCCCATCAACAACGGTGCCATTACATAAGTGCTTGTTTTCATAGCTCGCCTTGTCATTCCTTTAACAGTTTCAACCGAATCCTGAACGCTTGACATAGACGGCAACAGCACACTGTCGATAGAACTATTTACATTATTAATTATAACGCTCGGAAAATTATTCGCTTTGTTATAATATCCTAAATCCGCAGATGAATAAACCTTGCCTATAACAAGGCTTCTAAGCTGATTATATCCGGTATCAAGTAAGGATGAAACCAATAATTTCCATCCATATGAAAATAACGATTTCAAGCGCTTAAACGAAAACATTTTTTTAGGTCTCCATTTTACTGTAAGCCACAAAATACAAGTGTCAATTATATTATTGCTTAAGTATTGACCGATAATTGCCCATGCTCCATAGCCCTTATATGCCAAAAATATTCCAAAGAATGCAGAAAAAATCGTTCCACCTAAGGTTGAAAAGAAAAATCTCTTAAACAACATATGCTTTGAAACATACGCACCTTGGATAGATCTGACACCCGAAACAACAATAGTTAAACTAAGCACTCTTACCAGAGGCGTCAATTCAGAATTATTATAGAACTTTGCAATTACCGGAGCGCAAAAGAACATAAGTGCATAAAGGGACAAGCACATAAAAATGTTAAAATAGAAAACGGAGGAATAATCGAGGTCATCCGCATCTTTCTTTTGAATTAAAGCAGTACCCATACTACTATCTATAAATACCGAAACTATGCTGGTAAATACAGTTATTAATGCAACAGTGCCGTATACTTCAGGCGCAAGCAATCGAGCAAGCACAATTGACACAACAAACTGTACCCCTTGTGCGCCGCAACGCTCGGCAAATCGCCATATGAAACCACCGATGGTTTGTTTTTTTAATGATTGTTCAGGCATTGTTTTTATCCTTTGATTTTTTGTATAATTTCATTATATGAGGGAAATAGGCATTGAGAATAATCCACATCTTTTCTTTTAAACTTAAAGATGAAAAATAGTTCAAATTGTTAAAGTTAAGGCAAGCCCTGTAATCATCATCTAAAAAGTAAAGATAGTACATTTTTTTGTTTTTACTTTGTATATCTTTTGACTAAATTTATAATTAGTACAATTATTAAACCCATCTAAAAAATGTACTAGACCCCACTGATGCTTTTTCCATAGTTCATTATCTGTAATTACCCTATTGCTCCAACTTACTATAGAAT
>ERZ1034952.1780-NODE-1780-length-16869-cov-23.053467_pt1 | contig 16869 bp, 14 predicted proteins | sample MGYA00520625_ERZ1034952 | MGnify/ENA primary metagenome ERZ1034952 (study PRJEB33766, sample SAMN09781773) | gut metagenome | biome: gut microbiome | host: Homo sapiens | place: Madagascar | study: EMG produced TPA metagenomics assembly of the PRJNA485056 data... | reverse complement strand
TGTCTCTTTGTAACATATAGATTGCCCGCTAGATTTTCTTTCCGAGGATATTTAGCGGGCAATTTAGCTTAACATTATAGTCCTGAAGTTTCGCATGTGGTTCAAGTACGGGCTGAAGGCCCAAAAGCTCTTAGCCCAGGGCATCGCCCTGGGTATAATGGCAGCCAACAAGGCGCCCTGTAAGGGCAAAAGCCTTATAAATTGCTTGGTACTTGAAAGCTTTTGCCCTTACAGGGCGACAGGTGTACGTCCATAAATACCCAGGGCGATGCCCTGGGCTAGGAGCTTCTGCCCTTTCAGGGCGTATGGAGTTTACATGCAAAACTTGAGCAACTTAATATTATATTCTTAAAAAAGAAAGGAAAATAGATATAATGGGACTGATTTATTTTTTAGGTGCCGTAACTTTTTTGATTTGCGGAGCATGTTTAACTCTTGTTTATATAATCCACAAACAAGAAAAAACTGAAGCTGGCGCATGAAGGGATTTGTTCACAGCATGGAGAGCTTTGGTTCAGTAGATGGACCAGGCATCCGATTTTTGATCTTTCTGCAAGGTTGTCCCATGCGCTGCCAGTTCTGCCACAACCCGGATTCCTGGAAGACGGGGGTAGGAGAAGAGTGGAGTGCCGATGACCTGCTGGATAAGGCAGAGCGATTCAAGAGTTATTGGGGTGACAAGGGCGGTATTACTGTAAGTGGTGGAGAAGCCCTGATGCAGATAGACTTTCTCATCGAACTTTTCGAGAAAGCCCATCAGCGTGGTATCAACACCTGTCTTGATACCTCGGCTCAACCCTTTAGGAAAGAAGGGGAGATGTTTGAGAAATTCGAGCGTCTGATGGCCGTTACCGATACCGTTCTTCTTGATATCAAGCATATCAATGATGAAGAGCATCGCAAGCTGACGCTTCATAGCAATAAGAACATACTCGATTGTGCCCGCTATCTCAGCGATATACACAAGCCGGTATGGATTCGTCATGTCCTGATTCCAGGCATCACGGATAAGGATGAATATCTGCAGCAGCTGCGCAGTTTCCTGGATACGCTCACCAACATCGAGCGCATAGATATCCTGCCTTATCATACACTGGGTGTATATAAGTACGAGAAACTCGGTATCCCTTACCCTTTGCAAGGGATAGAGTCTCCTTCAAAAGATCGCATTGATCATGCCAATGCGATACTTCAGAAATAATATCAATGGATTCAGCCAGTATATTTGGCTGGATCCATTTCTACTACTGATGCAGGCGGTGTCTTCAGCTGATGCTGCTCAGCCTTAGGCTCATACTCTGCAAACTTCACATTTCGCATTTGTGTTTCTACCGAGCTGATGATGCGGCCCGGAATAATAGGCTTTGCCACATAGTCGTTCACGCCCATTTCGTAACACTCATCAATGTTGTCCTTGTTGTTGAGCAGGGATGTGATGATGATAATCATTTCATTCTTGTCGTAACGGGCTCTTACATGCTCAATTACATCCCAACCATTAACTTCTGGCATCATCAAGTCGAGCAAGATGATGTTAGGTCTGAAGGTTTCTACCAGCTGGATGGCTTCCTTGCCACCGTAGGCTTTCTTGATTTCGATGTCCAGATTGCTGAGCATATTCACCATTTGTGCTATGTTTTCAGCAATATCATCTACTATTAAAACTCTGCACTTACTCATACTACTTGGTTTTCTTTTTTAAGGCATGCCTAAGTTCTCGCTTTATGAATTCCATAGATGTCGCAAATGAAACCCTTGTCAGTGAGAATCTTACTCATGTCTATATTATTAAATATCTTATGATTTGTACCGATTACCACGATCTGGTACTTTCCTTTGAGCACCGCCTCGTCGCCGGTTACTTTAATTCCGTATTCTTCTTTCACTTCGTCTCTGTCTACCAGTGGGTCGTAGAGGGTCGTCTTGTAGCCGGCTCCCACCAGGTTGATGTAGAGGTCAGCCACCTTGGTGTTGCGGATGTCGTCGCTGTCGGGCTTGAAAGAGAAGCCCAGAATCAGCACGTTGGTCTCGGGAGCCACGAACTTTCTGTTCTCGCAGGCACTCTTGATCTTACCCGCCATCCAAACCGCCATCTGCTCGTTCACCTCGCGTGCCGTAGAGAGGAGTGACGGAACCACATCCACCTCCTGTGCCTTGTTGATGAGGTAGTAAGGATCTACGGCGATGCAATGACCGCCCACCAGTCCCGGTGTGGCAGGAACGAAGTTCCATTTGGTCTTTGCCGCTGCCGTTACGTCCTCAATGCTGATGCCCATCTTGTCGAAGATTTTCTCCATCTCGTTGAAGAAGGCTATCTGTACGTCGCGCTGGCAGTTTTCCATCAGTTTGCAGGCCTCTGCCACCCTGATACTTGGCGCCTTGTGGGTGCCGTGGGTAAGTACCGAAGCATAGAGACTGTCGATAATCGCGGCTGCCTCAGGGGTAGAACCGCTGGTTACCTTCACAATGTTCTCGATGGTGTGCACCGTGTCGCCCGGATTGATGCGCTCTGGTGAGAAACCAACGTAGAAACTCTGGTTAAGTTTTAGTCCTGAGGTTGCCTCAAGCAGTGGGGCGCATACTTCTTCGGTGAGTCCCGGATATACGGTTGATTCGTATACCACGATATCGCCTTTCTTCAGAATGCTGCCCACGGAGCGTGTGGCATTTCTTACGCAGCTGATGTCTGGCTTGTTCGACTTGTTGACGGGCGTTGGCACTGCGATGATATACACATTGCAGGTTCTGAGGTTTTCTATATCGCTCGTCAACTTCAGCCCGTGAGCCAAAGCCTTCGACAGTTGCTTGTTGTCAGACATTTGCTTGTTGGCGAGTTTATCCACCTTGGCGGCATTGATGTCGTAACCCCATGTCTCATATTTCTTTGAGAATAAGCAGGCAAGGGGGGTACCCACATAACCCAATCCTATCACTCCTATCTTAAACTCAAAAGATTTGTTTATCATATAATATCGTTTTATTAATTGTTTATTTCTATTTTGATTTTCATTGCCCAGGCATCCGTTTCCCAGGCATCCGTTTCCCAGACGTCTGTTTCCCTGTCATCCGTTTCCCAGGTCAGTAAACCTTAGATACCTTCCAGCTGAGCATAGCGGGAGGTCTTTTTCGGATTCCAGGCATCCTTGTAGGATGTTCTGAAGAACAGCTCCTGCAGATGTGCCGAGAGTCGGGCAAAGCGCAGGAAGTAACCTGTGTATGGCGACATCAGCGGCGTGAACCTGTAGAGGAACAGTGCCGTCTTCTTTCTTTCCGTTACCAAAAGCACCAGCAGGAAGGCAAACTGCGAGAAGCATACTCGGATAAAGTAGCCCAGAGCCAGCACCTCCACGATGTGTGTGTTGAAGGTAATCGCCAGGTTGATGATATACCACAGCCACAGGAAGTTGAGGAAGCAGTCGAACATCACGCTCTCCATGTTGGATATCCAGTTCAGGATGCTCCAGTTCTTGGTAGGCAGCAGGATGTCGATGTGCTTGCGCAGGCGGAATCTCACGAGCGATCGCGACCATCTTATTCTCTGGTGATAGAGCTTGTACCATTTGGTAGGCACGTTGGTCATGCAGATGGCATCCTCTACGAATTTCACCTTGTAGCCTGCCTTTCTTATCTTCTGCGTCAGGTCGCCGTCGAGTCCCGGTCCTATGTCCCAGTATCCCACCTCCTTGAGCGTCTGCGTCTCGAAAGCGCCGAAGGCTCCCGAAATGATATGGTAGATGCCCAGTTCGCTGGTCACGATGCGTCCCACCTGTATTCGCTTCAGGTATTCAAAAGCCTGCAGCGACGAGCAGATGCTTGCCTTGTAGTTTCTCACCTCAATGCATCCACCCACGGCTTTCACCTCTCCATCCAGATAGAATGGGATGAGCACTTTCTCCAGGGCATCGCGGTCGAGCGAGGAGTCGGCGTCGAGGCTCACGATGTATTTGCCCCTTGCCATGTAGGCTCCGTAGTTGCTGGCTGCTGCCTTTCCGCCACGGGTTTCCAGTCGCAGATAGTGCGTAATGAGTTTCGCACGATACAGGTCGGTGCATATCAGTTTGGTGTCGTCGTCGCTACCGTCGTCCACCACGATGATTTCGTAGTTCCGGTAGGTCTGCTCGTTCAGCGACTTCACCATCTTATAGATGTTCTTGCCTTCGTTCTTTCCCGGTACCAGGATGCTGATGAGGGGATTCTCTCGGTAGAGATAGAACTTGGCAATCTCATTTTCCTTTTCTCTCTTGTTCCTGTCCATCAGTCGCCAGAAGATCACCAGGTATTCCAGGATGTAGTATCTAGGCATCTCGATGTAGAAGAGAAACCAGTAGGTGCTCACGATGCTCGACAGCGAGAGTGTCGATATCCAGTCCCAGAAGTGGTTCAAGTTTTCTGCAATGTTAAACATAGGCGTAGTTCCCTTTCTTCTGTTTACTTATCTCAGCACGGTGAGCGTCAGGATGGAAAGCAGTATCAGTACGCCGGCGATGAGGATGAGCACGGCTACCAGCTGCTTGTAGAGTTTCACGCGCTTCATGATCTTGTCGTCTTCCTTCGGAGTGAGGTCGAGTGTTTCCTGTTGTGGTTTCACTTCCTCTTCTTCCGATATTGGCGATTCTGCGTAGCCGCAGTAGTCATCCGGCGTCAGCTCTATGAAGCTCATCTGGTTGAAGAAGTCTTCATATTGTCCGCTGGTCAGTGCTCTCTTCGTGCTCAGCACGCAGCATACTATCTGTTCCGGTTCTATGTCGGACGCTATCTTGCGGATGGCCTTCGACATCTCCTGGCTCAGCTGTTGCTGTGCCGCTTCCACGCTCATGTCGTCGAACGCCATGCAGGTGACGTAGAAGATGTTGTTGTTGTAGGATACCTTGTGACTGTTGAAGATGCGGCAGAACTGAGCCTGGATAGACTCCTTGATTCTCACCGTCTCCTGGTTCTTGTCGAGTATCCATATCTTGCCCACCATCACGGTCAGCTCGTCCTTGCGGTATGTCTCCAGCAACTGGCGGCGCAGGCGGCTGATCAGCAGCGAGTATTCCATATAGTTATCGTATGTGTTCGACATGTTGCTGAACATGAGTCCAGTTTTTGTCAGCATACGGATTCCTTCTTCCGTTATCTCATAGTCTACCACGTCTCGCGGCACCAGTGCATTCACCGGATAGGTGCTCTGGCAGTAGCAGCAGGTGGCCTTGGTCAGTGGGGTGGTGAACGAATTCTCGCAGTCGTTGCAGGAGTAAATCACCGCCGGACGGTCGTAGTCCACACCAATGTGACGCAGCTTCTTGTGACACTTCGGGCAGATGAGCATACCACCCACGTTGTAGGCACTTTCCGGAGCCACGTTGGCGCAGGAGAAGTGGTGGATGATGTTCTGAATCTTCAGGTTAGAACTGCCGCAGTTGGGGCAGCACTCCGTGTAGAGCAGATGGCTGTGGTTGCACTTCGGGCAGAGGTGCTCCTTGATGAGGTAGTGACTCTTGCGCAGTGCACCGCATTCCACCATACTGTCCTTGAAGGTAAACATTTCGGCAAGATGAAAGAGGCTCATGCTGTGGTAGTGCTCGAAGATAGGGTTGATGTAACCCAGCGACGATTTCTCCATCAGTCGGTGGCCCAGCATTCTCTGGTCTCTGGATAGCAGGTATCTCAGGATGTTGGAGAACAGCTGGTTGGGCTGCGTAGGTCGTGCTAACTCCTGCTTGATGCCATATTTCTCCCTGGCTTTCTTAATCTTGTCGATAATCTCGTACACCTTCTCGTTGCTCATGTCGCTCACGTAAGCATCCACGATGTAGTCAATCATCTGTTCCTTTCCCGATAAGGCCGTGTTGGCGAATATCGGTTTGTAGCTGCATTTATACGATAGGATAGGGCTGGCTCCAAACATGATTGCATGGAACGCACGCTCACTCGTCGTATTGATGTATATGCAATCGAAGTAGTCGGACTGGATATCTGGTGTTGAGTCAACATCAACGAAGCTGTCGATGGTCAGCACCATGTCTCCACGCTTGTTTCTTCTGAGTCCAATCATTTCTTCTCTGTGTTGTCTTTTTCTTTATTTTCTGTAGAGATCAGCTTCGAGCTTCTCACTACGTTCTGGTTTCTATCCACTGGGATGGTGTACATCGGCAGCGGTCTTGGGTCGAGCATGGCACTCAACTTGTTGATTCTCACTCTCACTGGCAGTCGGTTGCTCATCACCCATGCCGGAACTCGCTGGTTGGGGCGGAAGGTGAACATGGCAACCACGGCGTTGGCATCGTGCGAGAAGTTGCTCTGCAGGTGTTTCGGAATTTCCTCCACTCTCAGACCCACCATCTGCAGCTTCGCCTTCAGTTCCAGGTCGTTGTTGATGATGATGTCTGCATCGTCAGGACTCTCCATGTATTTCACCTTCGAGTTGGGCACGTAGGTGATTACGCCCAGGTGGCACGCCGCATAGTCGGTGTGCTGGATGCTCATCACCTCCTCGCTCTTGAACACCAGCGTCTTGTTGCTCACGTTAATCTTGGTGATGTAGGCGTCGGCTGGTGCGCAGCAGTAATGAATCAGTCCCTCGTTGTAGACGCTTGTTTTTGAGTAGGGCATGGATGCGTTCTGCATGTTGGCACCTCTCTTTGCCATGAAGTTATAGGTGGTGTTCTTGGCTCTGGCGTAGATTTCCACCTTGTTGGCCTGTTTTCTCAGCTCTTCTTCCACTTCGGCTATTTCCGCATCCAGGGCGTTTCGCTTGCTGTTGTCGGTCAGTCCGTAGTAGATGTCTGATGTTTCAGAGGCTTTCTGCTTCTTCAGTTCGGCGAGTCGGGTTCTGAGCACGGGAATCTCTTCTCTTGCCAGCTGCGCCTGCACCTCCATGTCGTGGGTTTCCTTCACGGCAGTAGGCAGGATGTTGGGGTCATACTGGTTTACGATGTTTCCCAGCAGCACGTAGGAGTAGAGTGTGTCTCCCTTGTGTACCACTTCGCCTATTTCCTTGTTCACCTTCAATATGTAGATGTCATCCACGGCGGAGATAGGGTTTTCGTCGATGGTGATATACCCGTCGTAGATAACCCATATCATTCGGGTGATGATATAATATGCCGCCAGTACGATGACCAGCAGGAAGATCAGCGCAAAGATAATCTGCTGCCTGGCCAGTCGGTGGCTCTGCGACTTCAGCAAGTCGGCCATAGCCTGTTCTTGTGGCGTATTATTATATTGAAACTCATTCATAGTTCTACTTCCTTGAATATATTGTTGTTGTCGTAGATGCTTACTGCCTTCTCAATGTTGATGATGGCGAGTCCGCGGTTTAACATCAGCTTATACATTCGCTCCATGCTTTCCAGGAGTCCCGTATATTCGTCCATTCGCATCAGGTAGTTGTACCCCTGCTTCTGGTTCTTGTAGGCAAATCTTCGCATGTCGATGTATTTGCTGGTCTGATTGATGTGGTAAGCCTCGGTGGCGATGGCCTGGTTCAGGTTTTCTATTCTCTTGAGCAGGATGTTTACCGACTGCTTGATTTCCTTCACGTCGGTGTTGCGGCTGCTTCTGATGATTTCCTTCTCCGTTTCCAGTGCCTTGCGCTTTCGGGGATTCTCGTTATAGATAGGGAAGGTGAATCTTACGCCCACGTCGCCGTTGTTGCTTATCTTGTTGTTGCTTTGCCAGTAGCTTGACCATCTGGCGAAGGGTGTGATTCTTGTTGTACCCAGATAGTTCGAGAGCTTGCTGTCGTTGTCGGCTATCTGTTCCTTCACCATCACGATTCGTGCGTCGATGCTTTCCTCGTCGATGTGTCGCCAGAGAGCCGCCGTATCTACGAGCACTTTTGATGGCTTCATTCTGTAGATAGGCTTGTTGGAGATGTCACGGTCGGAGCAGAGGATAGAGATGTCGTATTCTGCTTCCAGTTTTTCGTTCATCACCTTCAGCATCTTGTCGTTGCTGATCCGGTCTTTCTCCAGCATGTACTGGTATGCCTCGTTCATGATGTCGAGGTTGTCCAGCCGGTGGGCTATCACTGTGCCGATGTAGAAATTATACTGTTCGGTGAGGTCATCGGCAGCTTTTTCGTAGATGTCAGCCGTCTGTCTCTTCTTTCCTTGCAGTCTTGAGAGTTCGTTGGCAAGTGCCACCTTGGTTCTTTTTTCTTTTCCCTGGTAGAACTTGCTGTTGATGATGTTCCATCCCAGTTCGGCTTGAACCTTAGCCTTATATTTTGATACCTGTTCGGCGTCGTCGTTTTCTGAGTCAAAGTAGGCGTCTGGCCGGGCATAAACCTGTCCGGTTACTTCCAGTCCGTTGTGTCGGTTGACGGCGAGTTGTTCGTGTGCCGTCTTCGCCCAGTACAGGGAATCAGTTTTTTTGATGTCCGCTGTATGTTGTTTGTTGAGTCCCAGGTCAATGACCGGTGATTTTACCCATATTGGGTTATTGAGTAGGGTGTCGAGTTGTGCGAAGCGCTGTTTGAAGTGTCTGAGCACGTTGTTGTTTTTCAGATTTTCATATACGAGCATTTTAGGGCTAAAGCTCTTTTTCTTCAGCTGTTGCTGCCTTTGAGCCTGAGCCATAGTGCTTTGTCCTCCGAGTGTAATGAGGAGAGCAGTAGTCGTATATAGTATCAAATTTTGCTTCATTGTTTTTTGGTTTAAACACTATGAATGCAGCCGCAAGCTGTTGCAGCTGCATTCAACTAGTGTCTTTTGAATTCTATGTTTTCTATGGAGTTTTCCTAGTTGCTATTGGGCATTAGTTAGCTCCATCTATGAGTTTCATTACGCGGAGTCGGCTCTTGCCGTATGCCACATAGATGTAGCCTCCATCCAGTGTAACATAGTTGGCAGACATGCCGGCTTCTGCTCTTTTCTTCACCACCTTTACAGGTTTGCCGTCTTCCATCTTGTTCTTGTCGAGAACTACCAGTCCGTAGCTTCCGCAAGCCAGATAGATGTAATTAGCATCGAAAGCTACACCGTTTGCATATCCCTGCGGTACCTTGGTGTTGGCAGTGAGCGGAGCTCCCCAGTTCCATACCTCTTCGCCAGTGGTAAGGTCGTAGCAAGACAATCCCTTGGCACTTCGGCAAACGTAGATATGATTGCCGTCGATAGCTATTGTATTCTTACCGTCGTTAGGAGCAATGCTGCTTACGTTGATGGTCTTTGCTGGTGTGGCTGTAAGAATGTCTGCACCTAATGGGAATACTTGAAGTGTGCCGCTTACTTCCTCCTTATCTTTCTCTACTGGGTTGTTGTAGTGGAGGGTAACGATGTGTTGGTTGTCCAATGCGATGTGTTTAGCCTTGCCTGGAGTTTCTTTCTTGCCGATTAAATCCAGTGTGTTGGCATCATATACTCCGTATCCCTTTGTGGTTGTCACCATCAGTTTGTTTCCGTCTCTTACGATGCAGTTCTCGTCTGATTTTGCCAAACCTGTATGTTCCCAATCTACGATGGTGAGAGGGTTTAACGTAGTAGTCTCGTCGATGTCCGTAACTTCTGTGTTGAGAAGTCCGTTGCTATCCAAAGCGATTCTACCCATCATACCGCCATTGGTTGAGTGACCGGCAATATATACGTACTTTGTAGCATCTTTGCCGTCCACCATAAGGTGGTTGAAGTCGTAGAGTTCCTTCTTATCTTGCAGATACTGCAACATGGTAGTCTGGTTGTTTTCTGTTTTAAACACTTCGATACAACCTCCAGTCTTCTTGCTTGGATCTGCCTGGTTCTCTTCATTGGTGTGGTACGACATGTATAATTTGCCATTATATGGCTGAATACATGTTGCAGAGATGTCGTGAGTATGATTTGTATAATCAATCACGGAAATCACATCAATCTTCTTGCCTGGTTCTGGGTTTGGAGTTGGTGTAGGGTCTGGTGTCGTACCGTCACATGATGTTTTGACAACAGGGTCATTATACATATCATATCTCTTTGTATTGTCTGAAAGACCTGGAGCATAAGTATAATTTGCCGAATGACCATTGTTGGTAAACTTATCGCAGTCCATATAGATAACGCCTCCGTTTCCGCTAGCCTGGAAGATATAGCAGGTTGAGAAATATGCGTAGGTTCCCGGAGCAATAAGAATATTGCCGGCATCATTGTTACCATTGTATTTCACCTCAGCTGCTCTGAAGATGGCATTAGCATTGTCTCCTTGAAGAATGATTCTACTGTCTGCGTCGTGATGATACTGATTGTTGCCATTATTATCATTCTTGTATGTTCCCTTACAATCGATGACGCTGTTATTTACCAGATAGATGGTACTTCCCGCACACTGGTCGATAGCTCCCGTCTTCAGATTGTTGACGTGTAACTCTGCTCCATTTGAATTGAGGACAGTCTTGTCTGTAACTTCAAAGGAGCAAGCATAAAGCTTAGGAGCTGAACCTTGAATGGTCAGCTTGTAGGCTTTTGCCTTTCCGTTGATGTTCATGATGCAGCCGTCTATCTGTATATCCTGGTTTTCTGTACCAAGCAAATCGCCTTGGATATTGATTTTTGCATTCGATTCTGTTGCCAGTTTGCCTATGTTGACATTACCACCCACGTAAAGCAGACCTTGAATTTTCAGTTCATTTTTTACTTCAAGATTTCCTGTAGTAAAGTATGCATCATTCGATTCTATAAACATGTTGCTGCCCTCTTTCTTAAGGGTACCGCCATAATTATAGCAATATGTTCCTGAATTCTGGAAGAGTGCAGTATTATTGTTGTCTATATGTAATGTTCCTCCTTTGAGGATGTAGATTTTTCCTTTTTTGTTGGCACCATTAACCCAGACAGAACTTCCCCATACATTTTGTGTGGACAGTTCGCCTTCGATAAACAGAGTGGCTCCATTCAGATTGAGCTCACTGCTTATTTTTGTGCCTTTCTTGATGATGTAGGTCTTGGTACCATCCAGACCCTTACATCCGTCGTTATTCTTGATTTCTATAGCTCCGTCATGGCTAGGCAGGCTAGGCATTTCATAAACGTCGCTTAGGTTGGCTGTAGTTGCGCCTGCAGCTCTTGTTGTAGCTTTCGCTTTGTAGTTGATAACGCTACCAGCTAATTCCTGAGGGTCGGTGATGGATGTCACTTCTTCACCTATTATGTTTTTTGTGACTTCACCAGGGTTTGGAACGAAAGGGTTGTCATTAGAATCGCTACAAGATGCCAGGAGCATTGCTGCGAAAGAGAAAGTAACAAGTTTTGTAAAATGATGTTTCATGTTAATCTTTCTTTTGTCGTTTTTGTGTATAAATTAGCTTTCACCTTTTTGCTATTGTTCTAGCCTTTAAAGGTTTGTTCTCCCACACCTGTTGGTTAAGGTGCGGGAGAACAGATTTATTTAGTTGGTTACTTTGTATTTACCAACTTGAAAATCTGAACGCGGCTGCGGCCATAAGCTACACAGATATAATCCTTGTAAAGGGTTACATAGTTAGCTGAGTTGTAGCTCTCCTTGCCATCATAGAATGCACGGCGACGGGCTACAACGTTCTCACCCTTAGCCTTGGTCTTGTCCAATACTACGAGACCGTAACCACCACATGCTACATAGATATAATTATTATCTACTGCAACACCATTAACGCGACCGATAATCTTGTGGTCTTTGCTTCCAGCAGGAGCATCGAACAGAACTGTTCCGTTACCCTGTGCATCGTAACGTACAAGACCGCCGTCACCCTGGCATACGTAAAGGTTTGTACCATCTACAGCGATGGTGTTTTTACCATCAACAACACCCACTTTACCTTCTGTGGTATAGCTTTGTGGATTTTCCAGATTAATGTTGTCGAAGATATTGACAGTACCAGTAGTTGTACCATTTGCCTCCAAACCATAGAGTTTGTCATTGCCAACAGCTACGAACTTCACGTCATTTGTTGTGAGGTGTGGAGTACGCAGGGTGAATGTAGAGTTGTAAACCTGATAACCCTTGTTTGTTGCCAAAACGAAGTTGTCTTTATACTTGACTACACTATTGGCATCAATGCCATTGTTTGGATTTGTCTTGTCGATAGGGTAGGTAACAAGCTTGGTGTCGCTCAACTGACCATTTGACAGATTAGCATAACCCAAGAAAGCACCTTCCTTGTAAGATGTAGCAGCAACGTAGAAGCGGTTGCCGTCAATCATGCCATAGTTTACATCCAATCCTCCCTGAGCTGAAACAGCCTGATCGAGAATAAGGTTCTTACCGTCGATATGAGCAACTTCCAATCCGCCTCCCATATGACTCTTATCATTGCCCTGGGTGTGGTAGGTAACATACAACTTGTCGTTAGCAGCCTGGATAGATGTTGCAGAGAGGGTATTCTCTGTAACTCCAGCTGCAGAGAACAAATCCAGTTTTGGCTTATTGCTCAAGTTCTCTGTTGTTGCAGTCAATTCATAACCATATTGCTTGTTGTCAGCATCTTTCAACTTAACAAAATCACCTGTGGTAGCTTTGTCATAGTCGAGGTATGATGCTGCAATGTCAAGATCCTCTGCTGTAGGAAGCTGATTCTCACCATTGAAGCATTTTGTGAACTGGAACAGGAAGGTAGCACCTTCTGCAGGAGTATCGAATGCCTGGATATTTTCTGCACCATCGTTGTGGAACTCGTCTGCCTTAACAATAGCTAAACCGCCAGCTTTTTCCAGGCTGATTTGGCCTTTTGCATCGTTATAAGAGATAAGCTTGTTAACATTGATAACACCCTTGTCCGCAATGTTGATTTTGCAGGCACCCTTCAGGATGAGCTGTGCTTCACCTACCTTAGTTACCTTCTTGTGGGTATCCTTTTCGTTCAAGGTAACATTGATGTAGTTGGCATCAATCTGTGAACCGGCATTCATGGTCAATATATTGGTAACCTTGATTGCGCTGTTGTCGCCAGCCTTCAGATAACCATTTGTGTTGAGGTTCAGATCTGCTGTCTTCAGGAAACCGCCGATTTGCAGGTTACCATTGATGTTAACAGTAGTAGCATTCCATACGTGAGCTGATGCATATACATTGGCACCTTCCTCAACGTTTACTTCTGTACCACGGATAGAACCGATGATGCAAACGTTAGATCCGTTCTTGAAGGTAATCTTCTGTGCTGGAGCCGTCTTGTCTGTTTTGAGCTGTCCTAAACCAGATTTGAGTTCCTTGATAGTTACATCTTTGCCATTCTCGTCTTTTCCGGTTTTGATACCTCTCCAAGAAGAATAGAGGTTACCCTCGATGACGATGTCTTGTGTTGATTCTTTAGTCTTGATATAACCCAATTCGTTATAGACTGTAACGCCTGGCTTAATCATAGAGCCTTCGCCTTCAAAAATCAAAGAACCGCCCTGCTCAACAACGATTGTTGTGTTCTCGAAAGTTGTAGCAGAGTAGTGCAATTTGGCATCTCCATTTACAAAGATAGTTGCATTCTTGATGGTGTTCTTAGTAAAGTCACATTCGCCTGCAGATTTCTTCAGATAGTATCTGCCGCCATCCAGGTTGCACTTGCCATAAACCTGGGTATCGGTATTCTTCTGCACAGGCATGTTGAATGTAGTTACGAAATTTGCGTCATTAGCTGCTCTAGTACCAAAGAACTTACGTGCATTAGCAGTAGTGTTCTTGTAGTTGATGACGTTAGACATCAATGACTCGCCGCTATTGCTGGTGAGGTCAATAGTACTTGCATCAACCTTGGCTGGTGTAGAACCAGTATTGGTTGGGTCGCTGTTGCTGTCGCTACATGATGCGAATACGAATGCCGCCAAACCGATGGCAGCAAGCTTAGAATTGATTACTTTCATATCTATTATAAGTTTAAATTGTACTTACGAATTTATTATCTTTTACGTTCAGTAACTTGTTTTTGGTTTAACACCCAGTAGATTATGGGCTTGATAGTGTATTTAGTTGCTACGCTATTTTACTCATACCTGCTCTTATCGGGTGCAAATTTAATGTAAATATTCCAAAACTAGTCAATTTTCTGTGTTAAATAAGCTTAATTCTCCAAGTTTTGTGCTGATTGCCACCATGTTGACTTGTTGTGCACGATAACGAGGGGCGATCCATTAGTTCAAGTTGAATTTTTGTCGTTGTTCCTTTGCCATTTTTTGCATGTTGGCAAAAAGCTTGTTATGGGCTTCCTGGTTTTCTCTGTTGTAGATTTCCGCAGCCTCATGCATAATCTGGGCCAGCATCTCGTCTGTTGGCTCTTCCATGCTTGTCAAGCGATAGCTATTTAGTTCTTTTTCTGAAATCATAATTCTCTTCGTTTTAAAAACCGCTGCAAATATACGATTATTTTGTGAAACCTACAAGGAAAAGCGGCTTTCTTCGTGAAAAACTGGTTTTTTATGGGTTGGGGTGTTGATTGGGTACCCCTGTTTTTGCCTGTGATGTGAACCCTATGCTTCCGAACTTTGTATATACAGCGCGTTATTAAAGGTAAAGGAAATGAATATCAGGGTTTTAGATATAGGTTTTTATATGAAATAATATAGTTTTTTAGGGAGTAGGGTTCACATCACACCCTGCCTTCACCATTTTCGCCTCGTTTTGGCCTCTGTTTTGACTCCATTTCGCCAATGGCTTGTTGAGGATTCTATCTTAGTCACTGGCGATTCTCTGTTAGTCACTGAGGATTCTCTGTTAGTCACTGGCTGAACTTTCAACCACTTGTGAAATGATGCGAATGCAGCCGAAAATCGGAAAATTCTGTGTTTTATGTTGTTTTCTTCACGAAAAATTTGGTGGTTACGAAAAAGCAGCGTATCTTTGCAAAAATGTTTTTAAACAGTGATGATTATGAGACTATTAGATTATAGCAATATAGAATCAACTCCAGTTTGGAATGAAGTGAAAAACTGGAGTGACGATGAAAAGAATGCCCTTATCACGTTGCTTTATACAACGATGGATAAGGTAAATCCTTATGTTGTTCCAGAGTCAGATGAGGTTGATGCTTTTGTGAACGAAATACCTCGTGAAGTCTTGGCGGCTAGTGTTGAGATGGCATTGAAGGATCATGAAAATGGTAACACCATTTCTCATTCTGATTTTATGAATCGCATTAAGGAGGAAAGAGGATGGAAATAGAATGGTCGTTGCTAGCTTCAAGACAAATGGACGGGATATTGAATTTTGTAGAAGCAGAATATGGTTCTATGACTGCAAAAAAAGTCTTTAAAAAGTTTGAAGCTAATATTTGTAGTTTACAGAGATACCCGAATCGCGGCATATTGGATTCTGATTTGTCGGATTCTCAATTCACTGTTAGACATTTACAACTGTTTCCTAATGTGCTTTATTATGTAGTGAAAGGTGATTTTATAATAATTTCAGCTATCATGCATTATAAACAGTCTCCAAAGACGGTGTATAAAACCGTTATGCGATCATTGGAAAGCTATAGATAGTGAAAAGAACTTTTGTTTGCATTGCAAATGGATAAAATAACAAAATTCTGCTTATGGGAAAGATAGTAGATAAAACGGAGACTAAGATAGTTACGCTTGATGGTGTTGAGATTATCAAGCAGGTAACCAAGGTACTTATGCCGAATGGGAAGTACCGATATCCTACTGTGTATTTTACGGTTAACAATGACGTCAAAGCCCTGACTACAGAGCAATTAGATAAGATTCGTATCCCAGTTTATAAACAGTTGATTTAAATGAAGTATGGTCGTTCAGGAGTGCCTGGCGGGATAGAGATGGGGCTTATTTGAAGTTGGAATGAGGCTCAAGTAAAGGTTAACTGAGCCTCACGTAAAGGTTGAATGAGGCTTAAACTAACTTGGAATGAGGCTTACTTCGATTCGGAATGAAGCTTATTTCAATCGCCAATGAAGCCTGTTTCAATCGCTAACGAAACTTACTTCGTTTTTTTTCTTTAAATTTCTTCTTTTCCCTGCAACTTTCCTGCAACTTCTATCGTCTAACCATCAGAATTTAGAAACGTAAAATTGGAAAGATATGAAGAAATTTGGTTTTTGGGCGGTGGCTGCCGCCTTGTTACTTGCCCCTATGGGCTTCTGTTCCTGCAGCATGGGGGCTACTACCACTTCTGAAATGAAGGGAGGACTGGACTATGTGCAGGATGATTTGAGAGAGAAACCTTTCAAGGCTATCGACGTGGATGTGGTTGCCAGCGTTTATTATACACAGAACAATGGCAATGAATGCAGCGTTCGACTGGATTACTCTGCCATCAAGGACGCTGAGTTCGCAGAGAAACTCAAGGAGAAACTCAAGGTGGTTTATCGTGATGGCGAGGTGAAAATCGGACTCACCGGAAGACTCAAGGTGCCTGCCATGTGCAGCTCAGAAAAGAATAGACTCAAGATTTATATCACCAGCCCCGACCTGGTGAAGATTACACAGGAAGGCGTGGGCTCGTTCTATGCCAAGACCATCAACAGCGACCGACTGGAAATCGATAACGAGGGCGTAGGCTCCGTTAACATCGACAAGATTCTCGCCAACAAACTGGAGGTTACCAACGAGGGCGTGGGTTCCGTCACCATCGATGAAGCCAAGGGCGATGTGATGAAGATTGACATCGAAGGCGTTGGCTCTGTAAAAGTGGGCAACGTGGCGATGGGCGACCTGAAGGTGGATAACGAGGGCGTAGGCTCCGTAACGCTCGATTTCTTCAAGGGCGGCAACCTGAAGATTAACAACGATGGTGTGGGCAAGGTTAGCGCCAAGGTGGATTGCCAGATTCTGAACGTTGATCTGGATGGAGTAGGCGGTGTGCATCTGAGCGGCGTTACCGGCAAATATACCCGTCATAAGGATGGTGTGGGAAGCATCTCTGACGGAGGACTGAAAGTCGGAAGATAGTTTCTAAAAATTAACATTACTCCTCTGTTTCCGGACTCCTCTGTTT
>ERZ1034952.1775-NODE-1775-length-16889-cov-6.444458_pt1 | contig 16889 bp, 16 predicted proteins | sample MGYA00520625_ERZ1034952 | MGnify/ENA primary metagenome ERZ1034952 (study PRJEB33766, sample SAMN09781773) | gut metagenome | biome: gut microbiome | host: Homo sapiens | place: Madagascar | study: EMG produced TPA metagenomics assembly of the PRJNA485056 data... | reverse complement strand
CAGTCTTGTACATCTGGCTTCTCTTCATAGCCTGATCGAAATCAACGAGATGTCCATCGAATTCCGGTCCGTCTACACATGCAAATTTGATCTCATCGCCAACCTGAAGACGGCATGCTCCGCACATACCTGTTCCGTCGACCATGATCGGGTTCATGCTGACAATTGTATGAATACCAAGTTTCTTAGTAAGGAGACAGACGAATTTCATCATGATCATCGGTCCGATCGCAACGCAGACATCATAGTGCTTGCCTTCGTTTGTAACGAGGTCTTCCAGAGTCTTTGTTACCATACCGGAACGTCCATAGGATCCGTCATCTGTTGTAACATAAAGGTTGGAAACAGCTGCAAGTTCTTTCTCAAGAATAACCATGTCCTTTGTTTTGGAACCAAGGATCACATCTGCAGTAATGCCATGCTCATGAAGCCATTTTACCTGCGGATAAACCGGTGCTGTACCAACACCTCCGGCTACGAATACCATTTTCTTTTTCTTGAGCTCTTCAATGTCTTCATGAACAAATTCAGAAGCACATCCAAGAGGTCCTACAAAGTCACGGAAAGAATCTCCTGCTTTTAATTCGGCCATCTTAATGGTAGATGCACCGATCTCCTGGAACACGATTGTAATGGTTCCTTCTTCACGATCATAATCACAGATCGTAAGCGGGATTCTCTCACCCTTCTCATCCATTTTAACAATGATGAACTGTCCTGGCTGACAATGGCTTGCAACACGCGGTGCATGTACTACCATAAGATGAATTTTGGCTGCCAGTGTCTCAGCTTTTAAAATCTTATACATTGTTTCCCTCCTAGCATATTTTCATTCAATTCTCTAATAATAATACGCTAAAATACTTCATATGACAAGGAAAACATTTATAAAAATACATGATTTTGGTTACCGCTTTTCATTTTTGCCTTTTTGCGATTCGATCATCTGATGCAGTTTGCCCAGTGCCTCCCGGATTCCTCCGACTTCATCGATCAGGCCTTCCTTCACCGCCTCTTCTCCTTCCAGAAGTGTTCCAACATCCTTGACCAGCTGGCTGGTATCCAGCATCAGTTCCTCCAGCCGCTCCTTTGATGCCCCGGAATGTGATGCAATAAATCCGGTAATACGGTCCTGGATCTTCTCCATATTGCGATATGTCTGAGCCACTCCAATGAACATACCACTGGAACGTACCGGATGAATGACCATCGTAGCTGTCGGCACTACAAAGGAATAATCCGCAGATACCGCCATGGGAATTCCGATTGAATGCCCTCCGCCAAGAACCAGGGAAACCGTCGGGATACTCAATGATGCGATCATCTCTGCAATGGCAAGCCCTGCTTCCACATCACCTCCCACCGTATTCAGAAGAACCAGAAGTCCCTCTACTTCCTGATCATCCTCAATCACGGCAAGCTTCGGCAGGACGTGCTCATATTTTGTCGTTTTGCTCTGCGATGGTGCCGTATCATGTCCCTCCACCTCGCCGATGATCGTCAGAAGCTCGATCCGATGACTTCCGGAGTTCTGATCAAGTGTTACTTCTCCCGTATCCCGGATCTGTTCATTCTGCTTTTCTTCCTTATCCAACTCCTGTTGCTTTTCATTTTTATTTTCATCCATAAATCAAAATACCTCCATGAGAATGTTCATGGAGGTATTCTGTGTAAAAATATAATTTGTTATTCGTAAAAACGAATCGATTCCTGCTCTTCGCTATAGTGATCATTTTACTGTAATTTTACATGTAGCCTTCTTACCGGATTTCAAAACAACCGTAACTACAGCACTTCCTTTTTTCTTTCCGGTGATATTATACTGATTGGTTCTGGATTTGGTGACCGTTGCAATATTTTTCTTGTCAATCTTAACGTATTTAACAGAATCGCCTTTTGCAAGCTTTGTAATCTTTAAGGTATAAGATTTCTTTCTCGCGATCACTTTCTTAGTAGCAGATAATTTGATCGTCGGTTTTAACTTTGCAATAGTCTTTGTTCTCTTTGCATTGCAGTATTTGCATTTACTTTCTTTTTTGCCGGTTGCAAAAACAGTCGGTGCTTTTACTGTTTTCCAGGCACCATATGCATGCGTATGCGCCTGTGCCTGTGCAGCTGCCTTAAGTGTAAAATCAGTTTTGATATAAGGACAGTCAAACTCATCCCAGTTATCCAATAATTGTCCGTTGGAATAACATGGAGCATTAACAATATACACTACGTATCTGCCCGGTGCTGCTGTTCTGGTATTCCAGGAAAGATAACCACTGTATGTATCCTGTCCGGAAGTCGAAACTGTATCCTGATTCTGGTTCAGATATACAAGTTCATCTTTAGAATTAAAAATGCCAACGAGAGGTTTTGTATAATAATTTTCCCATGTATCTCTGGCATAAAACTTTACAAATAATTTGTCACCTTTTGTAACAACACTGTTCTGCTTTGGTAATACTTCCGTAAGGTAATAAGGCTCTGAAGCCATTCTCACCATATTGGTAAAATCGTAATACTCCTGCACTTTAGCTGTCTGATTTGCTGATGCTCCGTCAACCTGAGCTGCCAGAAAATGTTCAACGCTCTGCGCCGGTGTTGTGATTTCCTTTTTTTCTGTCACATCACCATTCGCCATAACCGGAACTGCAAACAGACACAGCAGGGTGCCAAACAGCAACATACCCAGTTTCTTTTTCATTTCTTTCATAAGGTTCTCTCCTTCTTTATTATGATGCTTATAATTATACCATACGACAAATCTCTTTTCAATCAATAAGCATCTAAAGGAGAAACGTTAATCATTCGTCCCAGTTTGTCCAGACGTCTGTAACGTCATCGTCTTCGTCCAGAAGATCCAGTGTCCTCTGAATGTTCTTGATATCGTTTTCGTCTGTCAGTTCTACGTATGTCTGCGGAACCATTGCAACCTGTGCTTCTACCATTGGGATTCCTGCTGCTTCCAGAGCTTCACGCACTGCACTGAAATCATCCGGAGCTGTCAGCACTTCAAAGCTGTCTTCTTCTTCATTGAAATCCTCAGCGCCAGCATCGAGAGCAGTCATCATAAGCTCATCTGCATCCATATCACCGCATACATCTTCCAGTTCTTCTTTATCAATGATGATCTGACCCTTCTGGTCAAACATAAAGGATACACATCCCTGTGTTCCGATGCTTCCGTAGCCCTTTGTAAATGCATTTCTTACATTACTTGCAGTACGGTTCTTATTGTCAGTCAGAGTCTCAACGATGATCGCAACACCATTCGGACCATATCCTTCATATGTAGCACGCTCATAACTGTCTGCAGAATCAGCACCTGCTGCCTTTTTGATACCACGCTCGATCGTATCGTTCGGCATGTTGTTTGCTTTTGCTTTTGCAATAACATCACGAAGCTTGCTGTTATTGTTCGGGTCCGGGCCGCCTGCCTTGACAGCCATAACGATCTCACGACCGATTACGGTAAATACTTTTCCTTTTTTTGCGTCATTTTTTTCCTTTTTGTGCTTTATATTTGCGAATTTTGAATGTCCTGACATTTTTTACTCTCTCCTTTTGTTTCTTTGTCATTTATTTTTTCGGCCCTTACTTTTCCGATGGTTCTGTTGCCAAGGGAAAGTATCTTGAATCTGTAGCCGTTTGCAACAATCTCTTTATCCAGATCTTCTCCGGATGGGATATGTCCCAGTAATTCCGTCAGATATCCGTTCAGCGTTTCCATCTCCACATCGCCAAAATCGATGCCGAGCTCCTGCTCCACATCGTCCAGACTCGCAAGACCGTCAATGATAACACTGTTGTCTATCTGAGGACGGAATGTATCTTTGCTTTCATCGTATTCATCAAAAATATCCCCGACAATTTCTTCAAGAATATCTTCCATCGTTATGATTCCGGCTGTCTGTCCATACTCGTCCACAACAACTGCCATATGTACCTGTCTGGCCTGCATGGTACGAAAAAGCTGCCCGACGTGTCTGGTCTCCGGAACAAATGTCGCCTTTCTGATCAGACCTGGAAGCTCTTCCAGTGGTTTGAATTTTGCCCATGAATTCTGTGTAAAGAATTTCAATGCATCTTTGTAATGAATTATCCCCCGGACGTCATCCATATTCTCGCCATATACCGGATATCGGGAATTTCCCTCCTCCATCATATGTTCTACAACATCCTTAAGCAGATCATCCATCGCAAATGCTGCCACACTGCTCCTGTGCGTCATGACCGCACCAGCTTCTTTATCTTCAAAAGCAAAAATATTCTGGATCATTTCTGCTTCATCCTTCTGGAGGACGCCCTTCTCGTGCGCCTCATCTACCATAGAGATGATTTCTTTTTCTGTAACAGCGTCTTTCTGACTGCCTTTAAAGAACTGCAGTATACCGGAGAAAAATCCGGCAATCCAGTCTATTATCCTCGCCGGCCCCCTGCGGGGCAATCGACTGCCATCGTCCATTTTATTTCCTGTTCCTTCCGTAATTTGTTTCTCTTATTTAGCACAATTACTGATAAAATATAGCACTTTCCATATTATTCGTCAAGGATAACCGCCTAAAAAGTCAGTTCAAGGCTGATTTCAAGGGCATGATTGACCCGATCCAGCATTGCCTGATCCAGATGGCACACCTTATCCTTCAGACGTTTTTTGTCAATTGTGCGAAGCTGCTCCAGAAGAATCACCGAATCCTTCTCGATCCCATAGGAAGATGCATCGATCTCAATATGTGTCGGCAGCTTTGCTTTATTCATTTTAGACGTAATTGCCGCGCAGATGACCGTAGGACTGTGTCGGTTCCCCACGTCGTTCTGAATGATCAGAACCGGACGGATACCACCCTGTTCACTTCCTACTACCGGTCTCAGGTCTGCATAAAAAATATCCCCTCTTTTAATTACCACACAATCACACTCCGATTCTTTTTTCTCTGGAATCAGTATTTCCATTTTTTCTTCTGTGTATACATGCGTGGTATTTTCACTGCTCCCCCTTCAAAGAACAGCTCTTTTCACCGGTCTTATGCCGGTGGTTTCTTTTATTCAAAGAATGTCAGGTCGCCCCATTCTCTGCCGTCTTTAATATAAACCCGCGGTACGCGCTTGCTGATTTCACAGGCAAACTCATAGGAGAATCTGCCGGACAGATCACCCAGTTCATCAATATGGATACATTCGTCTCCGTCTCTTCCGATCAGCGTTACCTCATCACCGTGTTTTACATCTGCAATATGTGTCACATCCACCATAAACTGATCCATGCAGATTCTTCCCAGGATCGGTGCCTTCTGTCCATGGATCAGCACCCATCCCTTGTTGGAGAGTGTCCTAGGATAGCCATCTGCATAGCCTACAGGGATCGTTGCCACTCGGAGATCTGTTTCCGATGCAAAGGTACCGCCGTAACTGATCGCTGTTCCAGCCGGAAGATCCTTTACAAAAGCTACGTGACTTTTCAGTTCCATTGCCGGAATCAGTTTTACAATGTCACGCTCCACTTCCGCAGACGGATAGATTCCATAAATCGTAATTCCGGCACGGACCATATTCAAATTTGCTTCCGGCATACGAATGATTCCTGCGCTGTTTGAGCAATGCTTCAGCGGTATCTGCACACCCGCCTTTTCCAGAAGTTCCACAAAAGCAAGATAACGTTTCAGCTGGTCTTCTGCCGGGGATTTGTCTGTCTCATCCGCTCTTGCGAAATGCGTAAACATTCCCTCGATCTCAACATTTGAAAGTGCCGCGATCCTTTTGATCTCCTCAACACTCTCCGGTTTATCTGCAAAACCGATACGGCTCATTCCCGTATCAAGTCCGATATGAATATGTACCTGTCTGCCCTGTCGCACTGCTTCTTCCGAAAGTGCTTTTGCCATATCATAATCGCAGACTGTCATACGTACTTCTTTCTGGATCAGTTCCTGAAAATACTCTTCAAAAACGAGTCCAAGGATCAGCACCGGTTTCTTTACCCCTGCATCCTTCAGCTGAATTGCTTCCTCTGCTGTCGCAGCTGCAAATCCCCAGATATATTCATATCCTTCTATAAGGCGGGCAATCGCTTCCGCACCGTGGCCATAGCCATCAGCCTTGATGACCGCCACGATCTTTGTGCCGTCCGCAATGTTTTTCTTCATTTCCTCAAAATTATGAGCGATCGCATCCAGCGAAACAACCGCTTTTACTCTCTCAAATTTCTTCATAATGCCCTCCTCTTATCTGGTCATCCCAGATCTTGCAGTATCCTCTTTCTTTTTTAAAACACCGGTCACTCCACAGACAATATCTCCGGCCTTCATTCCTGCCATGCCTTTTTCATCAGCTGCCAGATCGCCTGCCATTCCATGAAGCAGTACACCCAGCGCGGCCTTACGGCCTGTATCTGCAGTCCCGGCTGCTTTTGCAGGATCCGCATGCTGTGTCATTGCCTGCACACCTGCCAGAACCCCGGACAGTACATCGCCGCTTCCTGCAGTCGCCATGCCCGGATTTCCCTCCAGACTGATCCATGCATGCCCATCCGGTGCTGCCGTAACGGTACATGCATCCTTCAGAACACAAATCGTCCCTGTCTCAGCCGCCAGTTCACGGGCAGCTGCCACACGATCCTCCTGGATCTCTCTGACTGTTTTTCCGGTAAGTCTGCTCATCTCTCCTATATGCGGTGTCAGAATCACCTGGTCTGTCAGATATGAACGCCATTCGGGATTCGTTGCCAGAAGATTCAGCCCGTCTGCATCCAGCACAACCGGCTTTTGTTCTCTGTACGACGCTTCCAGAAACCATTTCACCTTTTTGGCCGCTTCTTCTGAAGTGCCGATCCCCGGACCGATCACAAACACATCACTCCACGCAAAGGCACCTTCACAGTTATCACTGCAGTCCACAATTGCCTCCGGAAGCATTGTCTGCAGCGGTATTCGATTATCTTCAGAAGTGAAAATCCTGATCATTCCGGCTCCCGACGCAAACGCTCCCGACGCACTCAAATATGCCGCTCCGCACATTCCAGGACTTCCGCCAACAATCAGAATCTTGCCAAAGGTTCCTTTGTTTCCATCTGGTTCCCTGCCCGGCAGACTCTGTATGTCTGCTCTCTCTGTCTGCCACAGATGCGCCTCCATCGCCGCGTTTTCGTAGATACCGGCATCGGCAACAACTACTTTTCCTGCAAATTTCCTGCCCGGATACAGGCATAATCCTGCTTTTCGAAAAGCGAAGGTCACCGTCAGGTCAGCCTGAAAAGCAATACCAAGCTCCGCGCCGGTGTCTCCATTCACTCCTGATGGAATATCTACCGCCACCTTCCATGCATGCATCTGGTTCAGGGCAGCTATCAATTCTCTGTAAGCGCCCTCCACCGGCCGACTCAGTCCAACGCCGAAAATGGCATCTACTATAGTAGTATATTCCGCTGTCTGCAGGTTATTCACAACAGGCACATGATAGGCCTCTGCGATTTGCAGCTGTCTCTGCATTTCTTCTGTCCTGTGTGCGGGATTCCCCACCAGATACAGACTTGTCTGATAGCCATGCAGCTGCAGGATCCTCGCGATCGCCACACCGTCTCCGCCGTTGTTTCCGCTTCCGCACACACAGAGAATGCGTTCCCGCTGTCTGCGGTCCGCCAGCTCACGCTCCATTTCCTCCACAACCTTAAGTGCGGCCCGCTCCATCAGGACGCAGGATGGAACTCCCATCTTCTCAATCGTATAGCTGTCAAGAGCTTTCATTTCTCTACAGGTTACAATCCGTTTCATCTGTTTACGTCACCTCATAGCACAAAAGGCCGCCACACAGCCTCCACAAAAAAGAAGCCGGGTAGCAGCCTGTCCCGCTGCTGTTCATTCCATTCACAGCAACTTTCGTATCATTTACTTAATTATTTCTCATCATTCACATGTTCCTGGCGATATTGACTGAGATTGTAGGATAATGTCATCAGACTCTCTGAAAGATGAACATTCTCCACGATAACATCATCCGGTGTATCCAGGTCGATATGTGCAAAGTTCCAGATTGCCTTGATTCCGTTCTCAATCAGGATTTCCGCCATATCACGTGCTTTATTCTTCGGCAGTGTCAGAATTGCGATCTCGATATTGTTTTCTTTCATAAAGAAAGGCAGATCACTGATCATCTGGATCTCGATTCCTCTGACAGCAATGCCCTCAAGAACCGGATTGACATCAAAAATACCAGCCAGCTTAAAGCCTCTCTTCTCAAATTCCACATAATTGGCAAGTGCCTGACCAAGATTACCGGCACCTACAATGATCATCGGATGTACCGTATCCAGACCCAGAATCTTACCGATCTCTGTGTAAAGATATTTTACATTATAACCATATCCCTGTTGTCCAAATCCCCCGAAATTATTCAGATCCTGACGTATCTGAGACGCTGTAACACGCATTTTTTTACTAAGATCATTGGAAGAAATCCTCTCAACATTATCTTCCAGAAGTTCACCAAGGTATCTATAGTAACGTGGCAGTCTCTTAATCACAGCTTTTGAAATCTGTTTTGCTTCCACCGTTATCCCTCCTTATACTTTCTCGTTAATTATAACGAACTGATAAATTCTTGTCAATCAATGTTGCTAAATATATGCAATTTTCACTGATTTTCCTTTACAAAGCCCCTTTTTACTTTTATAATCATACCGTATATTTACTTCGGAGGAATATAAGTATGATTTTATCATGTCAGGGCATTTCCAAATCCTTCGGTGAAAAAGTGATTCTGGAAGATGCCTCTTTTCATATAGAAGAGCGAGAAAAAGCAGCTCTGATCGGAAACAACGGTGCCGGCAAGACCACTCTGCTCCGCATTATCATGAACGAGCTGCACGCCGATGCCGGACAGGTCGTTCTTGCCAAAGACAAACGCATTGGTTACCTTGCACAGTATCAGGATGTGCAGGGTCATCTTTCTGTATATGAAGAACTTCTCAGCACCAAACAGTACATCATTGATATGGAAGACCGTCTTCGCGCCATGGAAGTCCAGATGAAAAACGCCTCCGGCGAGGAGCTTGACCGCCTGATGAATTCCTATACCCGTCTGACTCATGAATTTGAGCTTGAAAACGGTTACGCCTACAAAAGTGAGCTTATGGGTGTTCTGAACGGTCTCGGCTTCACAGAAGAAGATTTCAGCAAACAGGTCGCTACTCTTTCCGGTGGACAGAAGACCCGTGTCGCACTTGGTAAACTCCTGATTTCCAAGCCGGATATTCTCCTTCTCGATGAGCCTACCAACCACCTTGATATGGAAAGCATCGCATGGCTGGAAACCTATCTTCTCAATTATCCGGGTGCTGTTTTCATTGTGTCACATGACCGTTATTTCCTGGATAAGGTTGTCACAAAGGTCATCGAGATTGATGCCGGACAGGTACGCATGTACAACGGAAACTATTCCGCTTACGCGGAGAAAAAAGCACAGCTTCGTGACGCCCAGTACAAGGCTTATCTCAACCAGCAGCGCGAGATCAAACACCAGGAAGCCGTTATTGTCAAGCTGAAATCCTTCAACCGCGAAAAATCTATTAAGCGTGCCGAGAGCCGCGAAAAAATGCTGAACAAAATCCAGCGCATCGACAAACCACTTGAGGTACAGAGCCAGATGCGTCTTTCCCTTGAACCACGTGTGGTCAGCGGAAATGATGTTCTTACAGTAGAAGAGCTTTCCAAGAGTTTCCCGCAGCAGAAGCTTTTTTCCGATATTTCATTCCAGATCAAACGAGGCGAACGTGTCGCACTGATTGGAAACAACGGAACCGGCAAGACCACAATGCTGAAAATCCTCAATGGTCTTCTTGAAGCAGATGCAGGCAGTTTCTCTCTGGGCGCCAAAGTACAGATTGGTTACTATGACCAGGAACACCATGTACTGCACGCAGAAAAAACTATCTTCGAGGAAATTTCAGATACTTACCCGACACTTACTGAGACGCAGATCCGAAACATGCTCGCAGCATTTCTCTTTACCGGAGATGATGTATTCAAAGTAATCTCCTCTCTCTCCGGTGGTGAACGAGGCCGTGTATCCCTTGCGAAGCTGATGCTCTCAGAAGCAAACTTCCTGATCCTCGACGAGCCTACCAACCATCTGGATATTGCTTCCAAGGAGATCCTGGAGGAGGCGCTGAACAGCTATACCGGAACTGTACTCTATGTTTCTCATGACCGTTATTTTATCAACCAGACAGCAACACGTATTCTTGATCTGACCAACCAGGCCATCGTCAATTACATCGGTGATTACGATTATTATCTGGAGAAAAAAGAAGAGCTGACAGAGAAATACGCACCTTCTGTTCAGGAAACAGAAAATGAGGTGCCGGCAGATGCCCCTTCTGAAGGAAAGCTTACATGGCAGCAGCAGAAGGAAGAACAGGCCCGTAAACGCAAGCAGGAAAACGAGCTCAAAAAAGTTGAAAAACGTATCGAAGAACTTGAGACACGCGACAAGGAAATTGATGATACCCTCGTCCTTCCGGATGTATGTACCAATGTCGGACGCTGTGCAGAACTGAGCCGCGAAAAAGACAAAATTCAGGCAGAACTTGAAGAATTATATGAAAAATGGGAAGAACTGGCATAACTGCCGCCTTCCCAATATATTGCATTAAAGAAGCCACTGTACTCAACAGGAGATACAGTGGCTCTTTTGTGCTGTGATTACAGCATTTTTTCCAGAGATTCTCTGATCGCGAGAATAAAATCACGGCTGTTCAGTACTGTCGGATTTTCAATCGTTGTGATCAGTGCAAGGTCTTTGGTCATCTTGCCGCTTTCGATCGTAGAAAGTGTCGCTTTGTCCAGCTTATCTGCAAAATCTGCAAGCTCCTGGTTTCCATCGAGCTCGCCACGTTTGCGGAGTGCTCCTGTCCATGCAAAGATTGTTGCCACGGAGTTCGTGGAAGTTTCTTTGCCTTCCAGATGACGATAATAATGTCTCTGTACTGTTCCATGAGCAGCTTCATACTCGTAATAGCCCTGAGGAGAAACCAGAACAGAAGTCATCATTGCAAGTGAACCGAATGCTGAAGATACCATGTCACTCATAACATCTCCATCGTAGTTCTTGCATGCCCAGATAAATCCGCCTTCTGCCTTCATGACACGTGCTACAATGTCATCGATCAGACTGTAGAAATAAGTAAGTCCGGCTTCTTCGAATTTCTCTTTGAACTCTGCATCAAAGATTGTCTGGAATACTTCTTTGAATTTTGCATCGTATGTCTTGGAAATCGTATCTTTGGCACCAAACCATACATCCTGCTTTGTATCCAGTGCATAGTTGAAGCAGCTTCTTGCAAAGCTCTCGATAGATGCAGTCATATTATGCATACCCATTGCCACACCAGGTGCCTTAAATTCCTGTACAAGTGAGCGTTTTTCTTCGCCATCCTCAGAAGTATAAACCAGCTCTACCTTGCCCGGTTTTTCAATATACATTTCTGTATTCTTATAGATATCACCATATGCATGACGTGCAAGTGTGATTGGTTTCTTCCAGTTGCGTACGCATGGTTCGATTCCCTTAACTACGATCGGCGCACGGAATACCGTTCCGTCAAGGATCGCACGGATTGTACCGTTCGGGCTCTTGTACATCTTCTTCAGATCATACTCATCCATACGTGCATGGTTCGGTGTAATCGTCGCACATTTAACTGCAACACCGTATTTCTTCGTAGCCTCAGCTGCATCGATCGTAACCTGGTCATCTGTCTCATTACGATAATTCAGTCCGAGATCATAATACTCTGTGTTCAGATCAATAAACGGAAGGAGAAGCTCATCTTTGATCATTTTCCAGAGAATTCTGGTCATCTCATCTCCATCCATCTCTACCAATGGTGTCGTCATTTGAATTTTTTTCATAATACGTCTCCCTTGCTTTCTCTGATTTTGTATATCTGCCCTTCTGTGGGCAGACACCAGTTTCCCTCTATTTTATCCGAAAACGGAATTTCCGTCAATACTTTCAGTCTTTACTATGGTAAAATCCTGTATTTTTATCCATACACCGTGCAATGTCCTATCTTTCTTTTATCTGTAATATATCACAGCTCCATAAATTTTTGATGGTTAAACTTCCCCCATCCCTGCTGATTTCCCGGCAGTCCCATGTCATCACAGCTTTCTTTCAGCATCATCTTGATATCGAGATTCGACAGAAGCGGATCCTTTTCCAGTGCCTGTGCGATCGCACCCGAAATAAGAGGAGTCGACATGGAAGTACCACTCTTCCTGCTGTACGGATTCCCGGGACCCGGTGCACATGCCATAACGTGCCGTCCCGGTGCTACCAGATCCGGCTTACATACACATTCAAACGTTGGACCACGTCCGGAAACTGCACGCTTCCCTGTCAGCATGTCACTCGATCCGACTGTGATCACCTTTTTGCTGCAGCCCGGCGCCGTCACACTTCCCGGATCCGGTCCCTGATTTCCGGCTGCCGCGACCACGACCAGCCCCTCATCCCAGAGTCGTTCCACTCCCTGCACCAGCACATCCTGCTCATTTTTCGTCCGATACGTCGTTCCCACTGATATGTTCACGATCCGCAGATTGTAGTTCTCCCTGTTTCGCAGGATCCATCGGAAAGCCTGCAGAACATCTTCTTTGTTTCCATTTCCAAAGCGATCCAGTACCTTCAGTGCTACCATCCGACAGCCAGGTGCCATTCCCCGGTATCTTCCACCGGAGGCCGCTCCGCTCCCCGCCAGGATCCCCGCCACACAGGTACCATGTCCATTGTCATCATATGGTTGTTTCTTATATGAAATAAAATCCACAAATGCACAGATTCTGCGATCAAAATCCATATGTGGATAAATTCCCGTATCAAGTATTGCCACGCCTATTCCCTTTCCCGAATAAAACGACTGCTTCATGCCTATCCTCCATCAAAAGGCTTCTGCATTATTATATTCCGGCGACAGCAAAAACGGGTGTGCCTTCCGCTTTACATACGAAATAATTTCCCATTACACAACAAAGCGGAAAGCCTGACGACTTTCCGCTTCTTTTAGTTCACTTTATCTGTTTTGTCAGAATCTGACTTCTTGTCATCTGACTGTTCCTGGTCTTCCTCATCTTCTGCATTCTCTACCGTTCTGATTGCTGCATCATCCGGTGCATCCGTCGGTTTGGTAATTGAAATATTTCCAAGATCCTCTACGGTCTCTTCCTTAGAAAGACTTTCTTTATACTCGTCTCTCTCTGCCTTTTTGGTCCGGTTCACCTTCACCATAAAAACAAGGCAGACGATCAGAATGACTATCAGAATATAATATCCGACAGAAGACAGAAAACTCTTATTATGTTTATGCCTATTCTTATGCTTTGACATATAAAAATTCCTTTACATTATTCTGCTGCAGCACTTTTGTCAAGAATTGTAATTGCTCCAAGGAATGGAAGTTTCACTTTGATCTCTCCTGTTTTTGGATCAAGATCATCTTCTCCAAGAGTAATAAATACAATTTCACCTGTCTCCGGATTAACCAGCATGATTACAAGATCTTCTGCCTTTTTGTCTTTGGCTGCCTCAAATGCAATTTTTACCTCAATTCCCCCTTCCGGAGTATACTCAACTTCATCTCCGAGAACTGCTGCAAGATCAACAAACTGTGTAGTAAACTTATACTCTGTCAGGTCGATTTTCTCTCCTGATTTTGTCTCTACGTTATGGATATCTTCAACCTTTAATTCCTTAAGTTCATTTTCAATCTGTTCAACAGTAGGTTTGTTCTTTTCATCATTCACTGTTCTAAGAATGCGCTTTAAAGGATCTACCTTTGTGTAAGCATCCAGAGCTTTCTCATCTGTTCCATCAATTGTCTCCACTCTGAGCTTCCAGTCTTCGGAAAGAGTGGATGTAATAATCTCCGGATTCTCCGGGATAATCTGTCCGATACTCGGTGCTGCAAATACAGTTGCGGACATACTTACTACCATCGCTGCAATTACACCTAACATTACCTTTTTCTTCATATTAGTTATGCCTCCTTAATTCATTTGCATCAGTGCATCTATAACAAGACATTTTATATGTCCGTCATACCTTTTCATAAAACAGATCAAGAATCAGCTTCTGCAATGCTGTCTCATCCGGATAGAATTCATCATGATCTTCTCCCAGCTGATCCTGACCTTCCAAATCTATAAAACTATCATCCGTCAATTCTGTTTTTCTGACAAAATCCATCAGATTAATATACTGATTTTTCGTAATACTGGTCTGCAGATAATCCTTCATTGAATCCAGAGAATCCCACAGTTTTTCCAGGTGGCTCTGATCGAGAGATTTTACCTTATCCGCATAGGCAACCGCAAATGCTCTCTGACGTTCCATACGCCCTTCATTACTGAAATCGATCGAGGTATCTCTGTGCTGCAGGAATGGTCCGATCGTTGTATCATCCAACGTTACCTCAGCCCCCTCATAAAATTCCGGATACTCTTCTTCCAGATCATTATTAGGAACTGTGACCGTAACACCACCTACCAGATTATTGATATAAGTCATTGAATCCTGATTTGTCACAACATAGCGCTTAACCGGCACTCCGCCAAATAACATGGAAACTGCCTCGCAGAGATTCTCACAGCTGGCTTTGCCTCCGTCTCCATATGAGTACGCATACCCGATATGGGTCTGATAAAGTCCCAAATTTGTGCCATCCAGTGAATACTGACGAATCTTTGTCATCGTATCACGGTTAATGGATACAACTGATATTTTGCTTTTCTTTTCATCCAGAACCACAAGCTGAATGCTGTCAGCCCTGGCTTTATTGCCATACTGAGCCGTCTCTTCCATCTTTCCGGTAGAATCAACACCTGCATAAAGAATTGTGGTAATCCGGTTGTTGTACCGATATTTCTCACCATTATACAGGACGTCTCTGTAACCACTTCCCGCATTGTTGGAAGTACCTCTGACATCCATTGCCTTCTGGCTCTGCAGCTGCCTGTAGATTCCCAGAAATGCAACCGTCAAAACCAATACGCAGACGACCACACTGCCGATCAGACGCTTCCGGTAAATCTTCCTCCGCCGGCTGCTATGATGATGTTTTCCATGGTGACGATGGCCGGAACGACTATCTCTTTGATCTTCCATTCTTCTTCCTGTTCGCAGAACCTTTGCCTTTCTGACCAGATTCTTTTTCTCCATAGCCATAACCATAGCCGTAGCCATACTTACCATAACCATAACCGTAGCCATAGCCATAACGTCGTTCATTCATTCTGACCTTATTCACAACCGCGCCAAGAATATTAATACCTGCATATTCCATCTGGCGTCTCGCTTTTTCTGCCTGTGCGCGCTCTGTGATGCCGCTCTCCACTACCAGTACTGTACCATCACACTGCTTCGCGATCAGCAGTCCATCGATAACCACGTTCAACGGAGGAGTATCCACGATAACATAATCATAAATACTCTTCAGAAACTGCATCAGTTCCTGAAATAATGGTCCTGAAACAAGTGCACTCGGATTAGGCGCCTTGGCTCCTGTAAAAATCATATCCAGCCACTGATCATCGGTGTGATAGATGATTTTTTCTTTTGAGGCCTCCCCACAGAGATATTCACTGAGTCCTACCTTGTCACCCATGATTTCATAACGGATCTGTGTGGTGGAATTTCGAATATCTCCATCCAGATAGAGCACTCTTTTCTCAAGGCTTGCCATACTCTTTGCAAGACGAAAAGCCATAGAAGACTTGCCCTCATGTGCCAGAGAACTGGTAACTGCAACCGCCCTGATATTGTTACCACTGAGCTGCACATTGCCTCGCAGAACATTGATCGCTTCGTTTACCGCAAAAGGTACTTTGCTCATCACTGGTTTGATGACTTCTTTCTGCTGTCCCATCGGACGGTTCTCTCTGATCAGGTCATCAAACAGTTCTTTCATTCTGTCATCTCTGTCCATTACTTAATCCTTCATCTCCTCATAATATGGTACAACTGCAAGAACCGGCATATGCAGATTTTTGCGAACATCTTCATCTGTCTTCAGAGTTGTATCTGTCAGGAATCTCACACAGATCAGTCCGCAGGCAAGAACGATTCCAAATAAAGCTCCCATAATAACATCTTTGGAAAGTCCTGAGGAAACCTCTTCCACTGCTTCTGCTTCGGAATAGTCGATAACAGTCGGTTCACTGCTTCCAATAACCTGATAAATACGGTCAATTCCAATATTCATCAGTGAATTGGCAATGTCCCTGCACAGTTCGATATCCCCGCACGTAACAGAAATACTGATAATATGTGAATCCTGCGGATTGCTTACATCCACAAGATTGGACAGCTGTTTGTAATTCAGATTCAGATCCAGATCTTTGATAACCTGCTTCAGAACGTTACGGCTCTTGATAATCTTCGCATAGTCCTCTGTCAGTTCTGAACTGAGTTGCAGATCTGTAAACGAAATCACAGATTCATTGCTGGTAATAAATATTGATGCATCAGCCTGATAAGACGGCTGTTTCAGGAACGTATGATAAAGTCCCATCAGAACGGCTCCGATCAGCATCATCAGAAAAATCACTTTCCATTTGTCAACCAGGGCCCAGAACAGTTCCTGCAGGTCGATCACGTCCTCCTGAGGCACCGATACGGCATCCATAGATACTGTATTATCCTGAATCGGTTCTGATCTTCTCGCCTGGAAGCTCTTCTCACTTTTTTCCATAATCTCTCCTCTCGCGAAATTTTCGAATAATTATATTTTTCCTTTTCTACGAATCCTGACATATTATAGCATATAATTACATATGTGTCATTGGGTAAACCTAAAAAAATTGTTTTTATTTTTTCATAAGAATAAGTGAGATTTGTTAAAATATTGGCAT
>ERZ1034952.1773-NODE-1773-length-16892-cov-6.475679_pt1 | contig 16892 bp, 11 predicted proteins | sample MGYA00520625_ERZ1034952 | MGnify/ENA primary metagenome ERZ1034952 (study PRJEB33766, sample SAMN09781773) | gut metagenome | biome: gut microbiome | host: Homo sapiens | place: Madagascar | study: EMG produced TPA metagenomics assembly of the PRJNA485056 data... | reverse complement strand
ACAGAGTATTTGTTATATATTGATAAAGAATTTGGTATAAGAAAATGAGCAATATGAAAGATAATATAAAATATTAAAGGACATGAAAATTGAAGAAGCAATTCAAAAAATAATTGAACATAGCACGAATGCTGTATTCATCGTTAGCGGGGATATTTTCTGCGGCGATATACGGCTTTGCCCGAATAGGGACAAAGCAAGGTTTATTTATCTCCGTGGGGATATACCTTTTGGGAAATCAGTTCCTGACATACTTTCTGATGAATTTGTAGAATTGAGAGCTAAGGCTTTGGATGATCCGCTTGGAAGAACGGCGGAAAGCTATAACGAACTTAAGTGTTTATCCAAATATAAAAATGCAGAAATTATTTTGCTGCAATTTGATTGGTACATGTTGCAAATTTGGCAATTAAAAATGCAGGCTTATATAGAGCAAATTGGAATAACCAATCGTATTAAAAGACTGTGTATTGATGATAGTTCTTTTTGCATAAACAGTGTTGACGACATAGATATCTGCGGATCACATAAAGCTTTTTACAGTCTTGTGTGCAGGCATAAACCCATAAATTCAGAAAGGTATTTGATAGAACCGGCGGCAGTTAAATGTTATTTGGACATAAATTCAACAAATGGAGAGTTGCACGCTTACATAAAGAATATCAGTTCGTAATTTGAAGATCCGTTTCGGGCGTGCAAAAAATTTTTTGATGATTATCCTAAATGGGGAAGTGGTGAGGATTTTTTGAAGATTGCAATCGAAACACTTTCACAAGATGAAAAGTATGCTGACAAAATGAAACATTGGAAGAAAAAATGGGGCGGATTTATACAAACAGGATGCATAATAGAAATGACCGAAAGGCGGCGTGTAAAGGCGAACGAATAATCAAGATAACCAAGAGCCATAGGAGGCTGAAAATAAATGCGTCTGCGTTGTATATTGGTTTTTAAAACAAATAGGATGGATATAAGGTGAACGCGTTGAAAATGGGGAAAGCGGCGGAAGCAATTCCGTCGCTTAGGTTCTGAAAAATCAAACAACATTATGGTTGCCAATCGTGAAGACAGATTATACACCCATTTATTTAATTTCGTTTTTAAACTTTTTAATGTAATTTGCAGGTGAACAGCCTTCATATCTTTTAAATTGTGTACTAAAGCATGTATAGTCTTTAAATCCGACAAGAAAATGACAGTTTTTAAGAGAAATGAAGTCTTCTTTCAGAAGTTCTTTTGCCCGTTTAATTCTGTATTCGTTTAAATAGCTCGAAATGCTTTTATGTAGTTTATTTTTAAATACTCTGCTCAGATAATATTTGCTTATTCCTATATGTTTTGCGATGCTTTCAAGAGAAAGGTTTTCATCCGAATAGTATTCCGCAATATATTCAAGAGTCTTTTGTATATATTTATCATGATCGGTATAATTTTGCCTTTGTTTATACTCTGTAATCAGATATTCAAACATTTTTTTGCTCCAGTTCAGACAAACGGTATTTGTATAAACACTGTCTGTAATTATTGGTAAATCCGAGTTTGGAATATTATATTCAATACAGAAATCTGAAGCTATAGCCAAGAGTTCATTTATAAGAATACGGTTGTTAGTATCTTTTTTTGTAACATCAAAAATGCTTTCAAGGCATTTTTGTATTTCATTCAGATTGAGTTCCGATAAAAAAGTCAGAAGCTTTCTTTCAGCGGAAATAGACAGCTTGTTTACATCTGAATGCTCTGAAGTAATATCGCTGCATGACGAAGGGAGGGTGAGCAGCATGGAAATTGCTTCGTTAAAGCACTGATGTATAGAATATGCAGGCGTCGAAAGCGTACTGACACCGTAGGAAAGCCTTATACTGAAAAGATTGTATACGGAAATATTGATTTTACGGACAAATTCACTTATTGTCTGCATTATTGAAGCTTCCGCCATATTATCCGGAAATGGGAGGTATAAAACATTGTAGGTATTGTTACAGAATACAACAAAGCCTTTTATATCGGAAACTGTTTGGGCAATAATGTTATTGATGTTGGAGGACAGTATCTTTCTGTCGTTAGTTGTATAAATCTTAAAACTGTTTATATTCGCTGCAAGAATTACCGCATGGGTAAAACTGTTGGGAACGTTGTTGATAATTGCGTCAATGACGGTTTTTCTGTAGGCTTTTTCTTTCTTTATTTCTCCGGAAATGCTGTCTTGCGGACCGCTGTGTTTGCAGCTTTTTATTTTTTCAATTAAGTTGTTTAAAACATCTTCGGAAATCTCATATTTCAGTATATAATCAATTACGTTATGTGAAAAGGCTCCTTTTACATAATCAAAATCACTGTAGCTGCTGAAAACAACAACGGAAATATCGGGATGCGTTTTATTTATATATTCTGCAAGTTCAATACCGCTGGTTTCGGGCATTGATACATCTGTAAATACAATATCGACATGGTGTTGGTTCAGATAGCTTATTGCGTCGGCTGCATTGGAAACATCGGCTTTAATTCGGCAGTCATGATCTTCCCATTTCCAAAAGTCGATAAGGTTTTTGCGGGCAAAGTATTCATCATCTACAATCAGTATATCATACATATGCTTGCCAATCCTTTCCGTTCTATAAGATTTCGTTTGCTTCAGTGTCATTGTTCGGAGGATATACCTTTGGTATATTTATTATAACGGCTGTATAAACAAAAGGTATAGATAGAATTTTCAACCCAAATTCGTCTCCGAAGGTGAGTTTGATACGTTTATCAACATTCTTAATACCCAAGCGTTTTGGATCATCATATGAATAATCAAGTATTGTTTTTAATTTGTCCTCCGGAATTCCTTTGCCGTTATCTATTACGGATATAGAAATGCAATTATTTTTCTCACGCGCCTTGATTTGGATATATTGCCCCGGATTATCTGTAAAACCGTGCTTGATACTGTTTTCGACAATTGGCTGTATAATCATTTTGGGCATCATACATCGCCTTATACAATTCTCTATATCAAACCGCAGCTCTGTATGGTTTGAAAACTTGTTCTGCATTATATCCAAATAGTCACTGACATTGGACAGCTCCTGCTCCAATGTAACATATCTGTCAAGATTCGTCACGGAATAACTTAGAAGCTGGATCAGTGATTTTGATATATTACTTATGGAATCAATTCCGTAAGCTTTAGCGCGGCTCTGGATAAGATAAAGAGTATTATATATCAGATGCGGATTAACTTGAGTTCTCAGAGCAGCAATTTCAAGCACACGCTTTTTTTCCTCAAGCTTTGAAATTTCCTCAAATTGATTGGAAATTTTATGCGACATTTGCGAGAGCTTTGCGTATATTTTGTTTATATCGCTATTCGGCTCTGTGTGTGGCGCAAACAAAGGAGCGTGCAATGGATTATTTATATCAATTCTTTCTATATATAACATCAATCCGCGGAATTGCCGCGATATATTACTTGATATCATAAGTGAAAGCAGGAAGAAAATTAACGCCGATACAACGATGCAAAATATCGCTATGTTAACGGAATGCTTGTATCCGGCGCTTATTGTATCAAGGGGCGCGTATGTTATGTTTTTAAGATTACGGCATTGTATGAATTTTTTGGACATAACAATGCAATCGCGGCCGCCAACGCTTTGAGTGAAGAAACTCGCGGAGGAAGTATTTGATTTTTCAATCAGTTCATCTAAGATCTCGTTTGAAATATCGTGACTGTTGGTAAACATGACTTCATTGTCATTATTTATAACTGTGCTTTTCATTGTGCCTTTCATATTGCTTGCTCCAAAACAGTCGACTATAAATTGCTGTCGTATATTAAAAACTATAACGCCGATGGATTCACCATGCAAATCAGAAGCCTTTATGCCGAGTGAAAATGATTCGTTAGGCAAACTTCCTTTAACGGCTGTGCGTCTGAAAACAAATATTCTGTCAGATGAATCGAGAATTTGCTGATACCAGTATTGATTTTTGGAATTCGGAGAAAAGTATGTGCTGCCGGTATAAAGCATATTGTTATCAGAAATAATTGCAATGCCGTTGATTTTTGCATTTAATATATTGTAGGTGTTTTGCATAATTTCCGATGCTGCGGATTCGGATGTACCTTCGGTAAGAAAGTCTGTGATTTCGGCAGCTGAACTTAAATGACGCATATTGGCTGCGAGAGAATACAATTCGTTCTCAAACCGGGTATTGGCATTTTGAACTATATCGCGGATATGCGAAAGCGTTAAATCCTCGGCGGTTGTGCTTATATTGCTTTTCCATATAATCATTATTGAACATAACAGAACAGAGGCAAGGGATATAAAACATATAAAAAACCTGGCGGCAATATTTTTTATATTAAATAGATAAGTTATCGTGTGAAAAAAAGATTTCAAGCCTTATACCCCCACACAGAATTATTTGTCATATTCACAATTTACCACAAAAAAATAATAATTACAAGCTTAAATAGATTAACTTGTATAATTTTTTAAACGTATTCACTAAAATTTTAAACAAATCACACGTTTTTAGTGTTAAAATATTTGTACGAATTGACAAAGAATATGCATCTTCTGTGAAAGATGAATGTGTCAGAATGAAAGGATGGAGGAAGAAAATGAAAACAACAAAAAAGGTGCTGTGCGCTGTGATTTCGGCAGTAACAGCATTAACTCTTTTTACCGGATGCAGCGGTAGGAAGACGGGGAATGGCTCTACAGTTACATATTATGTAGTGGGAAGCGAAGCAAAAGACACACAGGCGGTTATAGATGAGATAAACAAAGAACTTGAGGCCAATACCGGACTTAAAGTTGATTTCAAGTTTTTGACAAACGATAACTATGATCTGGTACTGTCATCAGGTGACGACTTTGATCTTATAAGTGCGCCGGATTATCTTAACTATTGGGAAAACGCCGCAAAGGGAGCTTTTGCTGAAATCAGTGATGACGATTTAAAGAAGAACGCGCCTTATATATGGGAAAACGCCCGCGATATACTTTCGCTGGGAAAATATAAGGGCGTTCGATATGGTATACCAAACATTCATAAGTATACGCCGAACAGATGCATTGCGGCAAGAGGCGATTTGATGGATAAGTATGGTATTCCCAATCTTGACAGCAATGAGAACATAGAGAAGTATCTGACAGCCGTTGCGGAAAATGAGAAAAATATGATTCCGTTTGATATGAACGGCAATAATGAGTATAGCCTTTTATCCATGTTTGCAAATGATTGGGGTTGGGCGCCGGTCGGATCACTGAGTTTTGCACAGCCGTTTTACTTCAGGCTTGACGATCCCGAGCATAAGTTGTTTATTGCTGTTGAACAGCCCGAAATGCTCGAGTTTACAAAGACAATGAAACGCTGGAATGACAAGGGTTTCTTTTCCAAAAGCGTATTGTCAAACAAAACGGCATCAATTGATTCCTTTAAGGCGGGCAAGAGTGCGCTGGCTTTGGTAGGCGACATGAACATAGCTCAAATGACATGGGACGAATTAAACAAGGATGAAAGAGCTGACTGGGATATAAGGTTTTATTCAAGAGAGCATATTCGACAACAGTACGATGGTATGCTCAATGGAAACGTAGCAATCTCAGGATTTTCAAATAATAAAGATAATGCTCTTAAAGTTTTGAACGAGCTTTACTCCAATGAGAAGATTTACAAAATTCTGGCGTACGGTTTTGAGGGTGTGCATTATGAGCTTGCCGATGGCAAGTACGTGGCAAAGGACACAGAGAGCTATGGCGGTATGGGTACAGGTATATACAATGACAATTATACCATTGAAACAAATTATACCTTCCCGGGGCACGAAGAATTGGCAGAAAAGTTTAAGAGTATGGCTGTTATGAATCCCCTTGTAAACTGTCCGATATCCGATGATGGTATTCGCGAGATAAAGGTTGCGGTTACGGAAGTGCGCAGTCAATACACTCTGCCCAGGGGCTACGGCGTTATAAACGGAACTCCGGAGGAGGCCCTAAGTCAGGAGCTTGAAGCATTGAAGACGGCGGGTGTAGATAAATATATGGAATCGGTACAGGAGCAAGTAAACGAGTACCTTAAGAGCATTGAGGAATAAAGAATAATTCGGAGTGATTAGACTATGGAAAAGAGCAGTGACAATAGAGTCCAAAAAAAACAAGGCATTTTCCGGAGAAGCTTTAAAGAAGTGAAGAAGAACAATCTACTTTATCTTATGGCTTTGCCGGCGGTGATATACGTAATAATTCTTGCGTACATTCCGATGGGCGGATTGATAATAGCCTTCAAGGATTATAAGTACAATCTTGGTATATTGGGAAGTCCGTGGGTAGGAATGAGGAATTTTTCTTACTTTATAAACTCAGGCAAAATGCTTGAGTTGACAAAAAACACACTCAGCTATAATCTGATGTTCATATTCGCAAATACAATTATTCAGATATTCTTTGCGATTCTCATATGTGAGATGTGTACAAAAGTATATAAAAGGTTTTTGCAGAGCACTATGATTTTGCCATACTTTCTGTCATGGGTTATCGTCGGCGGAATGGCTTACAGCTTTTTAAACTATGAGTTCGGTACAATTAACAATTTTTTGGCAAGCCTTGGTATGAATAAGATAGATGTTTATAATAACGAAAAGGCGTGGCGATGGATATTCCTATTTGTAAACATATGGAAGAGCACCGGCTACGGAATGATATTCTATCTGGCTACAATTACCGGAATCAACACAGAACTGTATGAGGCGGCATATCTTGACGGCTGTGGCCTGCTGAAGCGTATACGTTATGTCACGCTTCCGCTTATTCTGCCGACTACATGTATACTTTTACTGCTGAGCTTAGGCGGAATATTAAAGGGAAATATGGATATGTTTTACCAGCTGGTTGGCAACAATCCGAACCTCTATAAGGCAACTGACGTTATAGATACGTACGTTTTCAGAAGTATGACGCAGCTTAAGGATTATACTGTTACCACCGCTGCGGGAATGTATCAGCAGGTTATAGGCTTTGCGCTTGTTATAACGGTCAATTTTATAATCAAAAGATTTGATCCGGACAGCGCAATATTTTAAGGGGGTGATTTTTAATGAAAAAGACGGCGGAGGAAATAGGCTTTAATATATTTGCGTTGATTGTCATAACGATTTTTGCCGCGCTTTGTATTTTGCCGATATTATATACAATATCCGGATCATTTACGCCGGAACAGGATCTGGCGATGGGGCTAAAGCTTATACCGGAAAGATTCACTCTTGACGCATACAGACTTGTTCTCAAAGATCCCACGGCAATGCTGAGGGCGTACGGCGTGACAATACGTCTTGTCATATTCGGTACAACGCTGGGACTGTTTCTTACAACCATGACGGCATACGTGCTTTACAGAAGGGATTTTAAGGCAAGAAATGCTCTGTCATTTTTCCTGTTTTTTACCACCCTCTTTTCGGGCGGGCTTGTTCCGCATTACATACTGTACTGTGAACTTGGACTGCGCAACACGTTTCTGGCGCTGATGCTCGGCGGACTTTTGTCGGTAATGAACGTAATAATAGTAAGGTCGTACTTTACCGCAAATATCCCGCAGGAGCTGGTTGAATCGGGTAAGATTGACGGAGTAAACGATTTTAAGATTTACACAAAAATAATACTTCCGTCCTCGGGACCGATTCTGGCGACGATAGGGCTTTTGACCGCTCTGCTTTACTGGAACGACTGGTCGACTGCGATGATTTATATATCCGACAGCAAGCTGTATCCCCTTCAGTATTATTTATACAGGATATTCCAGAATGCGGAACTGAAGCAGAAAATGGAGGCAGCGGGTGCAAGCACAAGTGCAATGACTACTCCGAAAGAAAGCTATAAGCTTGCTATGACGGTGTTTACGATGGGACCCGTAATACTGTTCTATCCATTTGTACAGAAGTATTTTGTTGCCGGCGTAACGGTCGGTGCGGTAAAGGGATAATGAAAAGATAATAAAAAGGTAATGAAGGAGGTTAAAATATGAGCCTTATAAAAAAGGCAGCGTTTGCTATTGCGGCAATCGGCTCGGCTTCAGCACTGCTGTGCGGCTCTGCCCTTGCGGCGGATACCGAGTACGGCAGAATCGCATATTTTGACGTAAACGGCAATCCGATGACAAGCTTTGTAAGCGGAGATACGGTGGTCGCTAAGATAAAGACAAGATCGGCGGAGCCGAAAAAAATGACTTTTATGCTTCTGCTGTATGATGACGACAAACTGACTGCATGCGGACTTGATTCAAAGCAGGCGGACGGAGGCGTTACGGAATATTCGGCAAGCATAACGATTCCGGCGGAGGTTGGCAAGCCTGAACTTAACGCCGTAATGTGGGACAGTCTTGCCGAAATGAATCCCATATGCGCGTCAAGTAATTTCGGCAGCGCCGATACGGACATGATCGCTCTGTATATAAACGGCTCGGCGATAGAAGACTTTAATCCGGAGGTGACGGATTACAGTGTAAAGGTTGCGGCAGATACGCTCAAGCTTCCTTTGATCACGGCAAAGACCGAAGACAACGGTGCTAAAATCGAGGTTACTAATCCGGAAAGTTTTCCGGGAAAGAGTACAGTCAGGGTGATAGCTCAAAACGGTACGGCAAGCGATAAGGTCTATACCATAAATTATGAATGTGATCCAAAGCTTGTAGATAATATTGACTTTCCAAATGAGGCGGTAAAAGCGCAGTATAACGGAAAATACATGTATTTTCCGGCAGTTGAAAAAGGCTTTGCTCCATACTGTGACAGAGGTGCGGTTACCGTAATATCCGATGAAATTATAGGCAAGCCGTATATTCAGGGATCAATTGGACAGTATTCGGCAAACGATACCAAGATCAAGGAAATAACAGATTGCTGGAATGATTCGGACGCGATATGGTTTACATTTGATCTTAATCGTCCGGCAACGGTAGAAACTTATTCCGAATTGCCGCTGTCAAAAAGCAGATGGAAAGATATAGGAGAGAGATTTTCTCTTGAAGGCAGTAATCCGTATTACGGTTGGGGCTGGACCTGCAAATATAAGTATTCCGTCAAAGCGGATGTTGGAAGATTTGAGGTTCCTCCGCTCTGTACGGACAGCGGAATGTTGCTTACCTTTGTTTTTGACGGCTATACAGAGCCGGCAGACGTAAATGAACTTGATTTTTAAAGGGAGCATACTCCCTTTGCATTACATGCATGTAATGCAAAACAAACTCTTATTAAAAAATATACGAGGAGGAAATAATAATGTTTAAATGTTTTAAAAAGGCTGTTTCTCTGGCGGCTGCCGCTTCCGTACTTGTATGCAGCCTTCCGTTTATGGTCGTAAGCGCCGCAACAAACGGTGATAATGTCCGTGTGTCACAGGTGGAATTTTTTGGTGAAAGCGCCAATCTCGGTGCAAGGGTTTTTGTCAGAAACAGTGGTGATCCGGTAGAATGCAGACTTGTACTGGCAGTATACAAATCTGATAAAAGCCTTAAAAGCGCCGCAGTCTGCAAGGGGGCAAACGCTATTCTTGAAGCAGGCACGCTTGATGCCTCTGACGAGGGTGATAGTGTAAAGGCATTTGTATGGAAAGCCGGCGATAACGCTCCGATAGCTGAGGCGGCAGATTTAAGCAAGGACTTTAACGATATACTAAACAATATTGAGATTACCTTTGACGGAGTTTCCTTTGCGGATTATATCGGCGAGAATTTTAATCCGTCAAAAACAGTTTATTCAAAGGCTATTTCGAACGGCGGAAGCTTTCCGGAAATCAGGGTTAAGTCGGATAACAACGCCGTAAAGGCAAAGATACTGACTGACGAATCAAAGAACACTTCTGAAATCACAATCGAATATGGTCTTGAAGACAATGTTAAAGAAACATATAACTGGGATAGTACATACAACTATATAGATGACTATCACATGATATATTCAAAAAAGAATACCAAAACCTATACCGTTAATTATTCGCTGGATTCGGTCGGTAAGGTATACGGAAATGACTTGACGAGAACGAGCTTGCCGCTTAACGGTAATTACCCTCTTAAAAAATGGTATGAAAAGAGCGTTACAGTCAGCGGCAGTGACGCAGCAGAAATATCATTTACTGTTACAGATTGGCCGAAGCAGGATGTCTTCATCGCGGTAAAGCCTGATGACAATAATGCCTCAATTACCGATATATTTACAAAAGAGGACGGAAGTGCTGTGACAGACAGCGATATAATTACGCAGGGCAGAGAAACGTTTGTCAAAGATGCGGGAACTGTGAACGATGTTAATCTTTGGCTTATTGATGATATCAGAGATGACAATATGTCTACCGGCGCCTTTGGCACGCCGACCTTTCAGAACGCCTCTTTAAGCGAGTTCAGACAGCACATAAGAATGTTGAATGAAAAAGCCGAAGAACTTCGCGGCGCATACTTGCTTGTGGGCCCTGATTCTTCATTAGGCGAAGCAAACGTAAGCTTTAAACTCAAAAAATCTGCAAAGGTGTACCTGCTGTCGGTCAGCGATAGCGCCACACTGGAAGACGCAACGGGTTGGGATGATAAAAGCGCCGATAAAACAGGCAGCTTATACGCTGCCTACACTGAGGTTAAAAACCCGGTGACAGCGGCATACCTCGTAAAGAACGGATTGGTTGAAGAATCCAAATTGATTCCGGCATGGGATAGTTCTTCTGAATTGGCAGGGTATGTTATAAACGATTGCCGTGTATTCGGTTATGATAACAACTCATCGGTGACGGGAGTGAGCGACGCTGCGGACAAATCCATTACCGTTGACGGAGAAACAAAAACCTTATCCACGCTTATAAATAATCGTAACTTTGGGACTAAGCCGACTGACGAGGTACTTAAGAAATGGTACGACGCGGTATATGAAGTTTTGGGTGAGGGCGAAAAATATACTGTCGGTTCGAGTATGATAATTACCGATTTTAAAGATTTGGCTAATGGAGGTAACAAAGAACTCAGACAGCAGCGCTTTGAATACAGTCCGCTTAAAACTAAAGCGTCAACCATGACAGACGGAACTGCTAAATATCTGTATCCGGCATGGTCCGACAGAGATGCGGCAAATACATATAACAGCATATGTTATTATCCTCAGGAGCTTAATATTTACGGTTCGGAAACTATTGCCGGAAGTATAGATAAAAGAGATGATTTTGGTACAAAAGGTACGGCCGCATACAGCTTTAAGGTTAACAGGGACGCGGAGGTACTTGTGTTTACGAGCAAAGATTCATACGTTAACCTGTTGCCTGATAACGTAAAGGACGGATGGGTACACCTTTATTATTATAAAAACAGTAATTTGACAAATAAGAATATAACAGGCTCTCCTGCGGCGGCGGGACACTATTACGGACCGAGTATACATAATTATTATATTTGTGCGGCAAAGGAATACAACGCCGATGATACCGTTGAAATCTACGGCGGCGGCACAGAGAGCGGAGGTATAATGGTTGTGGTAAACCCAATTACAAGATAGACAGATTCGGTGCAGATAATCGGATGGAGCGAGGGGCGGCGCGAAAACGCCGCCCAATGAATTCGGGAGGAAAAATGAATATTAAATTAAAGCTTATGCTGCTTTGCGCGGCTGTACCGGCAATGCTTTGCAATACCGGCTTTGCGCAGAATGTGGATTCAGTTGCTATAGACGATGCAAGCGGTAAGATAATAATAAGCGGCACGCCTGATGGCATAAAAAAGGGAGATTTTATCGCCTTTGAGCTGCTTAAAAAGGACATGAAATCCGCAGATATCAGGGCGGAATATACCCCCGGTGAGTTAATCGGTGATTTTATTGCCGTAAGACAGCTCAGAGCGGACAAAAATGGCGGCTATACGATAAGTGCCGATATGAATGGCAGAGAGTCGGGCTTTTACATGGTTCGCATAAACGGTGCGGACAACGAAATATACTTTGCGACAGAGGAGAACAGACGGGTAATAGTAAAAAGGATTGCCGATGCGTGCAGACTTGACGAGGCTGCTGCCGTGGCGGAACTTGCGCGGATTTATGATTTGTCAAACGATAGGGGCGAAACGGTTAATAGCTTCAATATCACAGATAAGCTTGTTTTTGCCGCGGACGAAACAGAGCTTTTCAAGGTTTTACGCTCGGTTATAAACGACACTGCCGAGGAGAAATTGTCGGTGGCAAATGTAAAGGAAAAAACAAGCGCTGCGGCTGCTCTCTGCGCTCTTGATGCGGGTGAGGCGGACATAGAGGATGTAAAGGATATATTAAATCTTGAGGAAGCTTCCTATAAGGTCTATAACGGCAAGCTTTCCGATACTGCCAAAGCCGGCTTTGTCGTGAATTATTTTGCCGGCAGAGGAATCAGTACAAGAACAAAGGCAAATGAGCATTTTAAAAACGTAATTACGGACGCGCTGTGTGCGGATATCCGAAATTGGGCGGACGCGGAGGATATTATAAACGAATATGGAGTAAAGCTTGGTATAAACGTGACAAAGCTGAATTCGGATTCATACGGAGTATCAAACCGCTCCAAGGTATATTCTGCTGCTGCCGACGTCGGAAAATTTGAAAGTGCAAAGGCATTTGCGGACTTTGTAAACTCAAAGATAATCGAGTACGCGCCGAAAACCGCAGATACAAGGCCGAGTGGCGGAGGCGCGAGCAGAGGTGGATATACCGGCGGAGGCGCGGGCGGCACGTCTGTTACCCCACCGGTAGTAACAAAGGAAAACAAGGAGGAGGACGACGCAATAACGCCGGCTCCGAGTTTTGACGATCTTGAAGGATACGATTGGGCTGCTGCCGGTATAGAGGAGCTTTATCGCCGCGGAGTGGTAAAAGGCTTGGGCGATGGAACATTTAATCCCGGCGGAAACGTAACCAGAGAGGAAATGTTGGCAATGCTTTTGCGTGCATTCAATATTGCGGAGTCTGAGAATCCGTCACAGGAGGAAAGTTTTACCGATGCGGAGCCGGATGCATGGTACATCGGCTATATAGCCGCCGGTAAAAAGAAAGGCTTTGTAAAGGGCTATCCTGACGGAAGCTTTGGCATAGGTGAAAGCGTAAGCCGTCAGGATGCGGCGGTTATGGCGTACAACATAGCAAAGGCGAGCGGCAAAGAGCTTTCGGTCGAAATAAAACGGGATTTTAAGGATGATAACGGCATTGCGGATTATGCAAAGGATGCAGTTTATTCTCTCAAAGCGAATGGTGTGGTTTCCGGTACGGGCAGCGGTAATTTTGAGCCGCTTAACACCTGCACAAGAGCTGAGGCTGCAAAGATAATTTATAGCCTTATGACGAGCGGAAAGGAGCTGAGTAAATAGTGATAAAGAAATGCAAAAGCGCCGAGAGTATTATAAGCGCCGTTTTGAGCATTATTTTGGTATGCTCAGTGCTGACAGCTTGTCCGGTATTTGCCGCGGACAAATCCGAAGACACGGCAGAGGCGGAGCAGAAAGAAATATACGGAGCGGAATCGTACGGACTTTTGAATGTCCTGGAAATTGCAGAAATAAGAGAGGAAGAACTTGCAGAAGACGCGGCAAGGGGTGATGTGCTGGTATACATGGCAAAGGCGGCGGGACTCGCCGCACTTAAGTCTGACGAAAAGCCATTTGCTGATATGGAAACCTCGGACGAGAGAGAACCTTATATAAAATCGCTCTATAAGTCTGGCGTTATCCGACCGGATTCAAAAGGCAATATTTACCCGGACGGAAAGATAACTTTGCAGGAGGCAGCGGCGATTGCGGTAAAGTTGACCGGTTATGGCATTGCCGCAGAGGAAAACGGCGGATATCCGTCCGGATATTTGAAGATTGCCGGTCGGTACGATATACTTTCCGGCCTGCCCGGCGGTGATCCGGCACTTACAAAGGGAATGGCGGCAAAGCTGACGGTAAACATGCTGAAAACCGAGGTAATGACGCAGACATATTCCGTAAACGGCAGTTCCGAATATAGGGCTGAGTCGGGAAGTACGCTGCTGTATACGGTGTTTAATGTGAAATATATAAACGGCATAGTTGAAGCGGTTGATATTTCTCAGATAGCCGGCGGAAACGAAACCGATATGGATTATGTCATAATTGGCGGCGATAAGCTGGAGGCAAGCAAAATAGAAAATAACTACGATTTTCTCGGCTATGACGTAGACGCATATTATAAGGTAAGTTCGAGCAGCGCGGTTGCACGACTTATATATATAAGAAAGTCAGAACTTAACAACGAAGTGAGTATTGATACGGATGACATAGTAAGCGCTTCGGCGGGGAAAATTAAGGTAAATGAGGGCAACTCGAGAAACAGCAGAGTTTATGCTTTTAAAAAATCTTTGCCCGTTATTTACAACGGCGTTTCAACACGCAAGACCTTCTCAAATGAAATGATTGATAACAAGTACGGCAAAGTCCGGCTTCTGGACAACAGCGGTGACGGCGGATACGATGTTATTCTGATTGACGTATATGAAAACTTTATTGCGTCAGACATAATTAAGAAGGACAATAAGGTTTATGACAAATACGACAATACCCACAGTATTACACTTGATCTCGGGGAGGACGACCCGTTTGTATGGATATACAATATGGACGGCAAAAAGATTTCACTTGATTCTATCAGAAGAAACAGTGTTCTGTCGATTTACAGCTCGCTGCCGGATGCCGCGCAGGGATATATCCGCGCATATGTTAATTCAACGTCCGAAAAGGGAATTATTACTCAGACAAGAAGCAATAATAAAATATTTGTCGGCGATAAAGAATATACGGTGACAGATGACTGTGCCGCGAAATGCGCATATTACATAAAGGCCGGAACGGCCATAAGCTTTAAAACAGATATCTGCGGCAGAATTGCTTATATAGAAAGCGATGACAGCAGCGGAACTTATCAGTACGGGTTTATAGTAAAGGCGGCAAAGCTTAAGGGTATTGATTATGAACTGCAGTTTAAGATTTTTGATGCAAACGACTCATTTTCGATATATAACATAGCCGACAGGCTTAAAATAGATTCTGTTGCTTATAAAAGCAGTGATGTTGATGCTATCCTGTCAAAGCTGAACAAGGCGAGCGGGGCGATGTTCAACAAGACTGCCGCAGACGGAAGCATAACGGAGCAGGTGCCGGACGGGTGTTATTCCTCGCTGGTGCGTTTTAAAATCAACGATGATGGAAAGCTTTCCGCTATAGATACTGTTCTTAATAATGAAAGGGGAATTATGGCGGAGCGCGAAGATAAGGCGGATTCGGATGATGCGTTGTTTATGCAGTATGCTCCGGACGCAGTGTGCAGAGGCACAATGCTGGGGGGGAAGATTGCGTTCACAACAGCAGCGCCGCTAATGTCCTATCCGTCGCCGCTTGCAACGGATCCGGACACGGGTACATATTTTGACATGAGTAATGAGGAAAACTATACTGTTTTAAACGCTTATAAAAAGTTTAACAACAACGACAAGTACAGCGTTTACAGCTTTTATACCAACGAAAACAGCTTTGTAAGTGACTTTCTCGGAATGGTCTATGACCCCAACGTATCGGAAAGCGGCGCCGATTACAGATCGCCCTTGTCGGTTGTGTCCGATGCGCCGTCGAAGCTCTATGACGAGGAGTCAGAAACAGTTATAGAATGTCTTAATGTCAACGGCTCTGTTCAGGTTCCTGTAAAAAGCGGTTTTACATTTACGGACGGTGACGGCACATTGGATCCGGATTTGCCGAAGAAAATGAGTATCCGTGACCTCGAAAAGGGTGATATCATAAAGTATACGACGAACACAAACGGCTATCTCTCGGATTTGCAGCTTGTCTACAGAATAAACGGTAAAAAATTTGTTGACAAGACGGAAATTATTGACCAGGAAATGCATTGGGGGTCCGTACGCTGCGGATATGTGTATCTCAAGTTCGACGGTGGAATGTTGGTATACGTACCATCCGATCCGGAAACCTTTTCACCTGAAAATATGTCGTCGGTAAAAGCAAAGGACTGTATTATGATTCTTGATACGGGTTCTTATTCACTGTGGATATACGGCGAGGATCGGCCCGGAGAATATAAAGTAAAGTCAGGTACAATGAATGATCTTAAAGCTTTCCGGGACGTCGGCACTGATTGTTCTGAGGTAATGATACAGAGATATTATGAAGAAATCAAAGCGATTGTCAGATTTTAACGGAGGTGAGGAAGCATGAAAACAATAATTATTAAGGCGATAAGTCTTGCTGCGGCAGTTGTTATGGTAATTTCTTCGACTGCTATGGCACGCGCCTCCAAAAGTAAAATTGTTAAAAATACAGCCGAAGATAATATAGATATGTCTGAGTATCTGCTTTATCAGGATTTTACGGACATAGAGCAAGGCTCTTTGCCGGAGGGCTGGAGAGCAAACGATGCAAACGGAAGCTTTTCAACCGAAATTACGGACAACGGCAAAAAGAAAAAGAATTGCCTGACGCTGACGGATACCAATCCCGATAACAGCGGACCGCGAATGAAAATTCCGTTCAGCGGCGGAGACAAGGGATTTATTCTGATGGAAACGAGATTTAAGTTTGAACAAACCGGCACAAGCGGATATACCGTTATGACCATTCAGGCCAACAGTCCGGAAAAAAAAGCTATGGAAGGATTTTATCCATCAGGAAACGCAAAATTTGTTGTAAGAGATATAGATGCCACCGCTCCGATAACTGTAATGAAAAGCGAGATGGTGTTGGGAAACTGGTATGTTTTAAGGTATTGCTTTGATCTTGAAAACGGCACATTTGACGTTTCAATGACTGATGATACAACCGGAGAAACCGGTACGGTTTTCGGATTAAATAGTGCGAAAAATATATCAGATTTCGATATATAC
>ERZ1034952.1772-NODE-1772-length-16900-cov-8.642802_pt1 | contig 16900 bp, 15 predicted proteins | sample MGYA00520625_ERZ1034952 | MGnify/ENA primary metagenome ERZ1034952 (study PRJEB33766, sample SAMN09781773) | gut metagenome | biome: gut microbiome | host: Homo sapiens | place: Madagascar | study: EMG produced TPA metagenomics assembly of the PRJNA485056 data... | reverse complement strand
AAAACAGATTGGAAAAAAAGAAACAGAAAAAAAGTATTGCAGTAAATACGTTGTATACCATGGGCGGCCTGATCTTTATGAATGCGGTTCTGCAGATTGTGATCACGCCGCTTTTGAACAGAGTTATGGGCGCGGAGCAGCTTGGAGGACTTCTTTATATTACGGGTCTGATTGCAATTGTGTGTCCTTCTGTCGGACAGGCGTTGAATACCAGCCGTCTTGTAGTCCGAAGAAATTATGCAGTGACAAATGGAGATTATGACTGGATCCTGCTTGTATTCGGTGCGATCGGCAGCGGAGCAGCACTCTGGATGTCGAGAAACAGTCTGGAAGGACCGTTTATGGCAGTGGGAGTTTTTTTACTGTTTATGTTTACGGTATTTCGATATTATGGAGATGTGGAATATCGTCTGAACCTGAACTACCAGAGATATTTTATTTATTATCTGCTGATCGGACTCGGGTATCTTGCCGGGTTTGGTGTGTACTATGTGACTGGTCAGTGGGTGTGGATCTATCTGGTCGGAGAAGGTGCAGCACTTCTTTTTGTAGGACTGACAGGAAGTATTTTTCATCAGTTTTTTCAGAGAAGTCAGTATTTCTCAACAGCACTTGAAAGAGGATTTTTTCTTACGCTGTCATATCTGATCACAAACACGACTATGAATATGGATCGTCTTGTGATCAAGCAGGTTCTGGGAAATGAGCAGGTCACCTGGTATTATGTGGTTTCTCTGATAGGTAAGACGCTGGTGCTTCTGATCGCTCCGATCAATACGATCGTAATTTCTTATCTGACCAGGAGAAAGGAACTTTTGACTCGTTCTCAGTTTGGAAAGGCAGTTCTCGCAGGCAGTGGAGTGAGCTTTGTCTTTTTTCTTGCCTGCCAGGTGGGGACGCCTCTGTTTGTATGGCTTTTTTACAGGAATCTTTATGATTCTGTAAAGGGGCTGGTCACAGTGGTAAATCTTGCACAGATCCTGGGACTGTTTTCTGCATTTTTATTTATTCTGGTACTTACATTTACGAATGAAAAATGGCAGTTATGGATTCAGCTTGCACATTTTGTGATCCTGCTGATCAGTTCTGTGCTGGTAGCGAGGGCATATGGTATGATTGGTTTTGCCTGGGCCTCACTTGGGGCAAACCTTCTCAGAGTGGCGGCAGTGATCGTTCTGGGACTGGCAAAGGCAGGAAAGGATAAGGGAGACAGCGATGCAGACAGGTGAAGTTATGAGAAGAGTGGTGTTTAATCTTCTCGATGCTGCAAAAGGCGGCAGACTCAAGAAATTAAAAGAAGTAAATAAACGTGAAATTGTGGAGGGTGTAACAGAAGAATATATGGAGAGAAGACTCCAGATACTTCTGAATTATGTAAAACAGCATTCTCCTTATTATAAAGAGCATCCGGAGTGGAAGGAGCTTAAGGATTTTCCAGTAATGACCAAAGGTGATTTTATTGAACATTATGATCAGGTTCTTGTGGATAACAGCAAGGAACAAGGAAATCTTTATCGCCTCAGTACAAGTGGTTCTACAGGAACACCGTTCACGGTACTCTGTGATGGTGACAAAATGAGCAGAGTAAATATGAATTTTATTTCCTGTATGGAACTGAATGGATTCCGTATGGGAATGAAGCGTGGAGAGTTCCGTGCGTGGATAAAGGGAAAAAATACGATCAGTAAGTGGAAATCTTTCAAAAATAATCTGATCATGGTGGATATCTCCAATATGGGAGACGATTCTCTGGAAAAAATCTGCCGGGATATCGAGAAACAGAAGATCCAGGTACTGGTCACTTACTCCAGTGCTCTGACGGCACTGACGCAGTATATCAGAAGAACCCACAGAGATATTCATAAATGGTCCGTCGAGATGGTTTTTTCTATGGGTGAGGCATTGCCGCAGGAAACATATGATCTGACAAAAGAGCTGTTTGGTTTTTCTCCGGTCCGTTCCTATGGGAACAATGAAAATGGTTTTATTGCGATCCAGCTTGGTGAAGATCCGGAATATACGATCGATCTCTATAATTTCTACCCGGAGATCCTGAAACTTGATTCTGACGAACCGGCAGAAGAAGGAGAGCTTGGCAGGATCGTAGTGACAGATTATTATAATAAAACATTTCCTATGGTTCGTTATGATACCGGAGATACCGGAAAAATACGGATCGAGCATGACCAGAAGGGGCGTGTGCATGCAAAATATATGGAGATTTATGGTCGGAGAGGTTCTCTGATGTACAATACAAAGGGAGAACCGCTTTCTATTCATGTATTTATGAATACACTGCTTAAATTTGAGGGAATTGTCTATCAGGCAAAATGTATCCAGTGGGGAGAGAAAGAATATGAACTGCTTGTCAACGCAGACAGAGAACAGCTGGACGAAAAGGAACTTCTTGCAGCATACCGTCATTATCTCGGTGAAGATGCCGTCATAAAGACAACCTATGTGGATCAGATCCCGATACAGGCATCCGGCAAGTTCATGGTCTGCGAGAATAAGTGGGATGGAAAGACGAAAGTAATGGAAGGAAGCAGGCAGAATGAGACAGAAAGTATCTGATTATATAGCGGAATATATTGCACAGTGGGGAATACGTGATGTATTTACCGTAACGGGCGGCGGAGCCATGCATATGAATGACGCCTTTGGTCATCATCCGAATCTGCACTGTACATATCAGCATCATGAACAGGCCTGTGCGATGGCGGCAGAAGCCTATGCACGTATGGACAATCGTATGGCAGCTGTCTGTGTGACGACCGGACCTGGTGCGACAAATGCGATCACAGGCATTCTTGGCGGATGGATGGATTCCATCCCGATGCTTGTTTTTTCAGGTCAGGCGAGATATGCAACGACCGTTGCAGCATCCGGCCTTCCTCTTCGAAGTATGGGTGTGCAGGAATGCAACATTGTTCCGGTAGTTTCTTCTATTACAAAGTATGCGCATATGGTGATCCATCCGGAAGATATCAGGTATCATCTGGAAAAAGCACTCTATATGGCGGTGACCGGGCGGCCGGGGCCGGTATGGCTGGATATTCCGCTGGATGTTCAGGGTGCGACCGTTGAGACAGATACGTTAAGAGCATACGATCCGGCAGAGAATCCGGAGCAGGAGCCGAAGAAAATCCCGCAGGAGCTTATCTGCAAAATTCTTGATAAACTTCAGGAGAGTCATCGTCCGGTACTGTTCCCGGGAAATGGAGTACGTCTTGCCGGTGCAATCGAGGAGTTCCATCAGCTTGTGGATATTCTGGGAATTCCAGTCATCACTGGAATGAGCAGTGTGGATGCCATAGAAGCGGATCATCCGTGTTTTGTGGGAAGAAGCGGAGGTACAGGAACACGTCCGGGGAACTTTGCTCTTCAGAACAGTGATGTGCTGCTTTCCATCGGAAACCGTCAGGGATTCACACAGACAGGTTTCCAGTATCAGGACTGGGCAAGAGAAAGCTATACGATCCTGAATGATATTGATGAAAATGAATTAAAGAAACCGAGTCTTCATGTCAGCCTCCCGGTTGTTGGAGATGCAGGTGAACTGATACGCGGACTTCTTGCTGAGGCAGAGAAACGCGGCGCAGATAAAGGACATCCGTTGTTTAAAGGAAACGAATGGAGAAAGCAGTGTCTTCTCTGGAAAGAAAAATATCCGGTGGTGACCGCAAAGCATTATGAAACCATAGAAGAAGGATGCACAAATATCTATGCGTTTTATGAAGAACTGTCAAAGGCAATGCAGGAAGGACAGAATCTGATGGTCAGTGTGGGAACTTCCAGAGTTGCCGGAAGTCAGGCGTTCCGTGTCAAAAAAGGCCAGCGTTTTATCACAAATCCGAATACTGCATCGATGGGCTTCTGCCTTCCGGCAGCGACGGGAATCGCTGTGGCGCAGCCGGACAAACCGGTTGTCTGTGTGACAGGTGAGGGAAGTCTGCAGATGAACATTCAGGAAATGCAGACGATCCGTCATAATCATCTGCCGGTGAAGCTGTTTGTGATCAATAATCAGGGTTATCATTCCATCCGGCAGACACAGCAGAGTTATTTTGCTCCGCCGCTTGTAGGTGTGGGAGAAGAAAGCAGAGATTTGAGTTTTCCGGATCTTGCAAAGCTGATGCCGGCATATGGATTTCCTTACAGAGCCGTTCATTCGGCAGAGGAACTTCCGGATGCGATCAGGGAGGCACTGGATGCAGACGGAGCTTTTGTCTGCGAGGTATTTGTGACAAAATATCAGAAGACAGAGCCGAAGACATCTGCAAAGAAACTTCCGGACGGAAGTATGGTCTCAGCACCGCTTGAGGATATGTATCCGTTCCTTGACAGGGAAGAACTGGAGGCGAACATGTATGTTCCGCTTCCGGAAAAAATGCGTCAGTAACTGCCCCGGAAGGATAAATGGAGAAAGAAATGAAAAAAATTGTTGTGACGGGAGCCACCAGCATGATCGGGGTGGCTCTGATTGAAGAATGTATAAAACATGAAATTGAAGTCTATGCTGTTGTGCGTAAATCTTCTGCTAAACAGAACCGTCTGCCGGACAGCAGTCGGGTACATTTAATAGACAGTAGTCTGGAAACTCTGGAACAGCTTCCGGAACTTATTCCGGAAAACTGTGATACATTTTACCATATCGCCTGGGGAAATACAGGAGAAAACCGTAACAGGAGTACAGAACTGCAGAGCAGGAACATCGGTTTTACACTGGCGGCAGTCAGAGCTGCCAGTGCACTGGGCTGTAAACGCTTTATTGGTGCCGGCTCTCAGGCAGAGTATGGTCCGATGGATGTGGAGCGGATTTCTCCGGACAGTCCGACAAATCCGACAACACCATATGGTGCAAGCAAGCTTGCATCCGGTCATCTTGCAGGAATGCTCTGCCGTGAACTTGGAATGGAATGCATTTGGCCGAGGATTTTCAGCGTTTATGGAATTTATGAAAAAGAGACGACGATGATCGCATCCGGCCTTCGCAAAATGCTGAGAAATGAGCCGACAGAATTTACACCGGCACTGCAGCGCTGGGATTATCTGTACAGTAAGGATGCCGGAAGGGCTTATTATCTGATCGGAGAGAAGGGCAGAGACGGAGCTGTTTACTGTGTGGGAAGCGGTCATGCGAGACCACTTCGTGAATACATCCTGAAAATGGCAGAGATTACAGGTACAGAAGAACCGGGGATCGGTATGAGACCATATCCGTCGGGGGCTGTGATGAATCTCTGTGCAGATACAGATAATCTGTATGAAGATACCGGGTTCGTACCGGAGTATACATTTGAAGATGGCATCAGGGAAACAATTGCCTGGCTTATGGGCCAGAGCACAGGAGAGATAAAATGAGAAAGAAGATTTCGGTGGTGATTCCCACCTACAACGAAGAGGCAAATGTAGTACCTCTTTCCAAAGCAGTGAGTGAAGTCATGGAACGTGATCTTAGCGAATATGACTATGAGATCATTTTCATTGACAATCATTCCAAAGATAACACGAAGGCACTTCTGCGAGGGTTATGTGCCAATAACAAAAAGATTAAAGCAATTTTTAATGCGAAGAATTTCGGACAGGCACGTTCTCCGGTTTATGGTATGAAACAGGCTTATGGGGACTGTGTGGTTCGTATGTGTGCAGACTTTCAGGATCCGGTTGACATGATTCCGCAATTTGTACGTGAATGGGAAAAAGGAACAAAGATCGTGATCGGTGTCAAGAGTGCAAGTAAAGAACGCAAAGGTATGTACTGGGTTCGTTCCTGCTATTATAAGATGATCAACAAGATCACAGACATTGATCATATTGACCAGTTTACCGGGTTTGGATTATATGACAGAAAATTTGTAGATGTTGTTCGTGATCTTCATGATCCGATGCCGTATCTTCGTGGAATCATCGCAGAGCTTGGGTTTGACTATAAGGCAATTGAATATACACAGCCGAAACGCCGTGCAGGAAAGAGTAAAAACAATTTTTACAGTCTGTACGATTATGCGATGATCGGTATTACTTCTTATTCAAAAGTTGTTATGAGACTGGCAACCTTTGCCGGCTTTATCATCGGGGCACTTAGCATTGTGGCGGCAATTGTTTATCTGGTACTGAAACTGATGTACTGGGACAGATTCTCCGCAGGTGTTGCACCGATGGTGATCGGAATGTTTTTCCTTGGTGCACTGCAGATGTTCTTTATCGGACTTCTGGGAGAATATGTGCTGAGTATCAATACCAGAGTTCTTGACAGACCACTTGTTGTGGAAGAGGAACGACTGAATTTCGAGGAAGACAGAGAAAATGTTGCAGATGTTTCTAAGGAATGAGAACTATGGGAGAGAACATGAAATATTCAAAAAGTAATACTGTAAGGAAAAAGAAAATTTTCATCCGGATATGTGCAGAATGGAAGAATATGAAGTTCTGGAGCGGAAATGACCTCTGCAGACTGGACTGGATTCTGAGTATTCTGATTCTTGCAGGGCTGTTTGTGACTTGTGTATATGGTGATATCCGGCTGACGGGAAACCGTTCGTTTCTGATGTACCATCATTTTACAGATTTCTATGAAGCCAGCTATAAACAGTCAGGCGGCTACTGGGCGAATTATCTGCCGAGTACATTTATTGCATATGCGATCTGGAATCTGCCGCTTTATCTGGCAGGACATGCGCCGGAAGCAATTCTTACCAACAGCTTTATAAACAATATGTGGTATAAGCTTCTGCCGGTGATCTTATATTTTATTACTGCACAGCTGATGTACAAAATCGGCAGGAAAATGGGATTTGGAGAGAAAAAATCTCTCCTCTGTAAATTTGCTTTTCTTGTATTTCCGATGGGAGTATTCAGCCAGTTTATTTTCAGCCAGTATGATATTTTTACCGTATTTTTTATGGTACTTGGTGTCTATCTGTTTTTCTGCGGCAAAATGTGGCAGTTTGCACTTGCGTTCGGTATGGCGGCGACATTTAAATACCAGGCAGTTCTTTATTTTGCAGCATTGCTTCTCCTGAAAGAAAAGAAAATCAGAAATCTGGTGCGTTATGCGGTGATCATGTTTATTCCAATGGCGGTGGAAATCCTGCCAAACTGGAATTCCCCTGCCTTCCAGAGATGCGTATTTGGATTTGGAGCACTGGAATCTGTGCAGAAATCTTTTACAATCGGATTTTTCAGCGGAATCAATCTGATGGCTGCAGTTGCTGCATTTGTTCTGGTGTGGGCATACCAGAAAAAAACAACAGAAGATGAGGCACTGGCTTCCTGGGCAGTTTTTTTCGGTGTCGCAGTCAGCTTTGCCCTGTTTGGATTTTCCGGCTGGAATCCGCAGTGGATCCTTCTGATGGTGCCGTTCCTTGTCCTGAATATTTTTATAAATGAAAACGGCAATCTGATGCTGATGCTGACAAGTATATTTATGCTTGGGCTGTATATATTCTGCAGTCAGAGCATGATCAATGAAAGTGTAGTAAATGGCGGATTTCTGAAATATCTGATAGGAGACCGTTCCTTTGCGGTACGTATGTGGGATGTGTACAGATTCCATGATCAGGAGCTGCTCTGTACAGCGATGTGGGTGGTACTTCTTTTGTATACTGTGTTTGGACATCCGCGTTATCATAAGAAAAAAGGAAATGTGATCTCGAAAGGACTGGTATGGCAGATCCGGGCAGCGTTTTTATTTGGAGTTGCAGCGTTTGTCATTCCGTTATCTGTCTGTGTGGCGGGTGTTTTTCAGGGAAAAATCGTTTTTACAGACAATAGCCGCCAGAATATGGAAATGGAAAATGTAGTCATGCTTGAAGAAAATCAGCCGGTTGTACAGGAAATCACTTCAGATGGAACTACGCTGTCAGATATCCGGATTCGTGTGTATGCACAATCCGGAACAGAACTTCACAGCCTGAAGATCGTACTCAGAGACAAAGAAACCCGAGAGGTACTTTATGAGCGGGAGACAGACACTTATGGTTTGAAAGAAAATACAGCGTTATATTCATTCCTGAAGCATTCCGTTCCGGTAGAAAAGGGAAAAACATATCAGCTGGAATTCAGCAGTGACGCACCGGAAGGAACAGGCATCGGTCTGTATTGTGTGGCGTCCAAGAAGGCATCTGAGCTGCTGGTAAGTCCGCAGACGGAGAAAAATCTCCCGAAAAGAAGCCTGCAGATGCGTGTGACAGGTGTAGAATAGGTAAGGATTGCGGAAATAGTAGGCTGTTCACAAAACTTTCGTCAGAATTTTAATAAAATTTCTGTAAAGTTGTGTTAAAATTCGGAAGAGTGTGTTATAATGGTTGCATAAACAGCAAACAACGTTAGCACTGTTGTTTATAGAAATATCATCCAAAATAAACAGCAAAGGGGATGGGACTATGAAATTTATTATCAGTGGAAAGAACATCACAGTTTCCCAGGGACTTAAGACCGCAGTAGAGGACAAACTCGGTAAACTGGAAAGGTATTTTACTCCGGACACAGAAGTTATTGTTACATTAAGTGTCGAAAAAGAAAGACAGAAAATTGAAGTAACGATCCCAATGAAAGGAAATATTATCAGATCTGAGCAGGTAAGCAATGATATGTATGTATCAATTGATCTGGTAGAGGAAGTCATTGAACGTCAGCTTCGTAAATACAAAAATAAAATCGTTGACAAGCAGCAGGCAGCAGGAAGCTTCCAGCAGGAATATCTGGACAAGGATTATGAAGAGGATGAAGAAGTTAAGATCATCCGTACCAAGAAATTCGGAATCAAACCAATGTATCCGGAAGATGCATGCGTACAGATGGAACTTCTGGGACACAATTTCTTCGTATTCTTTAATGCAGAGACTGAGCAGGTCAATGTAGTATACAAACGTAAAGGCAATACTTACGGACTTATTGAACCGGAGTTTTGATTTTAAGTCAGAAGTGCATGTTAGAGTACTTAGTAAATATTAAATAGAACGTAAATGTAGTCCCATCTCTCTTAGGAGGGATGGGACTTGTTGGTGAAAAGGCTGTTGTGGACAGCGGCGAAAAGGGAAAGGAATCATGAATAACAAGAAAAACCTGAAAATGAAACCCGTAGGCAGCGAATATATGGAACAGTATAATGCTCTTCTCCGCTATGTGTTCCAGGTGACAGAACAGGAACTGAGTTCCATTGGATGGCAGGAAAGAGAAATTATCCGTGCCAAATTTCCAACCATGGAAAAGGCAGATGTTATTGGATGGTTTGACAATGATACTCTGGTTTCGCAGGTTGCAGTTTATCCGATGCATGCAAGAATTTTTGGACAGACCTATGCGATGGGAGGGCTTACAGGTGTTGGTACCTATCCGGAATATTCCAATATGGGGCTGATGCACAAGCTTCTTGAGCAGGCTCTCAAGAACATGAAGGAACGTGGACAGGATATCTGTTATCTTTATCCATATTCTATTCCGTATTACAGACGTAAGGGATGGGAGATCATTTCAGATAAGATTTCCTATGAGATTAAAGATTATCAGCTTCCCAAAAATCATCAGGTGCCGGGAGATGTCCGCCGTGTTGATACAGAGGGCGAAGAACTGAAAGAAACCTACAGGCGTTATGCCATGCGGACACATGGTGCAATACTTCGTGATGACCTGGCGTGGAATGAGTACTGGCTGTGGGATTCTGATGATATCATGGCAGCAGTGTACTATAATGAGAAAAATGAACCGGATGGTTATGTAATCTACTGGATTGCGAAGGAAGTTTTTCATATTAAGGATATGATCTTCAATAATGAAGAGGCAAGAACCGGATTATGGAATTTTGTGGCAGCGCATTTTTCAATGATCAATCAGGTTGAGGGTGATACATACACAGATGAGCCGCTGGCATTTCTTCTTGAAGATGCAAGTATCAAGGAAATTATCTCGCCATATTATATGGGAAGGATCGTTGATTTTGTTTCTTTTATTGAGAAGTATCCGTTTAAGCCGAGTGTGCTTGACCGTGAATGGAAATTCCACCTGGTCGATCCGATCATGGAATGCAACCAGGGCAATTTCCATCTGACGATTTCGCGGGATGGACATGGAGAGGTTATGCGTATCATGGAATCCTGTGAGGATACGATCAACATTCAGACAATGACGACGATGCTTATGGGATACAAACGTCCGGAATATTTGGCCAGGATTGGTCGAATCAGGGCATCAGAATGGACGATCGATATGCTGGAGGATGCGATCGAGCAGCAGACACCATATATTTCGGATTATTTTTAAAATGAATGGGCAGCCAACTGGAGGAAAACCAGTGGGTTGCCCATTGTTTTTATTTTTCTTCCAGTTGTCTTATCATGCGGTCAATAATTGCTTTTGCTTCATCAGGTGCGTAATAAGCATCCGGCTCCATAGTCGTCAGGAAATCCTGGAAGATCTGCAGTATAAATGGTTCTGTGATTGCAAAGCACATATGCTCATCGGAATTTGTCTGGTAAGTCAGGGAGCATGTATTTCCACAAAGACACATGCGAAGATTTTCGGACAGATGATTCAGTGGTTTTCGCAGAATCCGATACCAGCCTTCCTGGCAACAGTGCGATATTTCACGTAAAATGCGGATTCGCTGTCTGATAGTCAGCGGATGGTAGAACGAAGAAGGGATTTCTTCGAATAACCCTTCCTGCAGGAAACGTGTCATTCCGTATTCGGTGAAATATATAATAAATTTTCCTTCTTTGATTCGTTGCATATTATCAAGAAATAAAGTATCGGCCATAGATATAACCGAATCCGCCATAGGCAGAGAATAATTAAAAATCTCTTTCAGCAGATCTTTCCGCAGGAAGGGAAGGATACAGGCTTCGGGCTGAATCGTAATGACCGAATCGGCAGATGCCCTTATACTGGCAACAAACCGGAAAAGTGACGGCAAATTATCTGCAACAATAGGAAATGTCTCAAATGCCGGCTGACAAAGATCCTGATGGGAACGGAATAAATTCCACAATGCCTGCAGAATATCTGGATCATGGTACAAAATTCCTACCTGATAATCCGAAGAACAGGTAATTGCATATTCAGAAGTCAGAATCATATAAGGCAGTGCAGAGAGATTCTGGAAATGTGAAATCTCATTTGTGTAAAAACAATGAATACGGTAATCCAGACTGTTCATATAGATCGGAAACAGATTACGCAAATAATAAAGTTCATAGAGCTCATGCGTATCGGTAAACTGAGCAGTGCGGTTCAGACTGAAAATATGGTCGATCTGCAGAGAGCCGGCAGGCTGGATCGTGGATAGCAGATGGAGCAGAAATGGATAGTCAAGCTGCAGAAAAAGGCCGATTTTTCCATTTGCTTTTGCAGCCTCTGATAATAAGATCTGGTGAACCGAGGAATCGATTGCCTGCCTGGAATTCAGCAGAAGACAGTTCTGAGCAGGAGAAAGCCGCTTTGCCAGATTTGCGTGGGGGGGGTAAAGTCACCTGATGGAGGAGTAGATTTGTTTGGAAAATCACATAAAAAATGCTCAATACTCTTATGTACATAATAAGTATCTTCCCCCATACGGGCCATTTTCCATGCTTCTCTGAGCTGATGCGTCTCAAGAGGCGTCAGTTTTATGAAATAAGCAAGCTGCTCTACCAGCTCCGCAGATGCAGGTTCCCGTTTACCATTAATAAATTTATAGACAGTAGAACGTTCCAGCTGACAATAATGCGCCAGCGAGCCTACCTTGACATCCTTTTCGTGGATGTAATTCTTAAGCATATCAGAAAATACAGACATAAGTAAAAATCCTTTCCTTATTTCAATTAACAATCCCTAGTATATCACATTTGCAACAATGAAGGACCATAAACAGGACTTAAATTGGTAATAAGTACCATAAAAATCCGTCCACAAACTGTGCCCCACCTTGTGAGATAGAGAAAGTTTTTTTAAAATTGTAGATAGATTTACTAAAATTACATTAATTAGAGAAAAATTGTATTTTTTAAAGACAACATAAAAGTATATTGGAGAAAATGTGCGGAGGAGTATGGGGAAATTGCTGGTATTAAATAATGACAGAGATTGGAGAACCTATAGAAACAAATGATTTCAACCTGGCACAGGAAGTATTGGTTGTTTATGGAGATGATGATTCTGGATACCATTATGTAAAGAGTGATGGATCAGAATTTTTCTCAGATGGAATTGATTATGATAATGCACGGAATTTGGATGCAGATCTTCGTAAACAGGCAATAGGATAGAAGTATCGAATCAATTTTCAGGAAAGAAGGAAATGATGTATGAAGAAAGCATTACTGCGGACGATGGGATGGATATTTGCAGCGGAGATGCTGTGTTCTGCGGCTATGGTGCAGGAAACTTCCGCAGCTAAAAAAGTCACTTCTGGAAATGAAAGCAGTACAATTGTCAATGAGAGCAGTACCGCACAGAAGGCGGGAAAAATTGAGTCGCTGAATTATATTGGCGGTAAAACGTATGCACTTAACATACAGTATTCGGAAGAAAATGGTATAACAGCAGAATCTATTGGAGAAACAGGAATACTGGCAGCTGTGTCTTATGATTTCGATAATGATGGCAAAGAAGAAATTTTCAGTGTTTCCTATAAAGACAGCACAGATTCTCCAACAGGACGTGCAATTGTATTTTCTGTTTTGAAGGAAAATGACAGTATATGGAATATTATATCTGAACAGGAGATGCTGTATGTAGATTACCAGGGACAATACAGAGAAATGAGCGGAATGGGCGGTGGCACAGAATTTGCCGAAGTATCTGTTTTTATGCGAAAAATAAATGAACAGTATCAATTTTTCTATGAAGTTTACGGAGAAGGAACCGTTGCAACAGGTCAATTCTGGAATCTAGAAGGTTTCTATCTGGAGAATGATGAGCTGAGAAAAATAGAGACTTCGACAGATATATTCTATGAAGGTTCTCCGATTAGCGAATTATGGGATTCAGAACTTACTGATGAATATGCAGAGGAAGATGCTGCTGTTATGCAGGCGTACAATTCTTTGCTTTTTGCAAAATCAGCTATAGGTTTTGACAATATGACGGTGGATCAGAATTTGGGCATGTATCAGATCCTGCGAATGAAAAAAAGTGGACTTGTTTCTGATGAGGAAAGAGGAAAATGGGTTTCTGATTGTTATAACGGGAATAAACCTGACGCAATGAAATGTTATTCATACAAAATCAACGATATGAGCAGTGACATGCCGGATATCATACAGGAATATACAGCGGATGCAGTTACGGAAGATCGTGAAAGTACGCAAATAACGAAAGAAAGTACTTCTTCAGAGTACATTATTCCTGATTCAGACAGTCGTTATCTCAGTCGTGATGAGGTGAGCAGTATGAGTCTTCAGCAATTAAATTATGCTAAAAATGAAATTTATGCAAGACGAGGAAGAATTTTTAATTCACCGGAATTGCGAAATTATTTTGAAAGTAAGTCCTGGTACCATGGAACTATATCACCGGATGATTTTAAGAATTCGGATATGCTGAATGATTATGAGAGAGCAAATACGGAATTGCTCAGCCAGGTAGAACATGATATTAATCCAGAAGGATATCCACTGGACAAGTAAAAAAATTAGAAGGCAGAAATTTACTGCTTATATTTGAACTGGTAGAGGGTAAGAAGATGCTTACAGAAGAAATAACAATCAGGCTTGTAAAAGAAATAAAACGATTCCTTCTGGAAGATGCACTGGCATTGAGCAGATCCAGTGATGAACAGTTGATGGTCAGAATCAAAGAAATTATTGATCATAAACTTGTTCATTATAAAATTACACCACAGGAGCGGGAAAAAATTGCAAAGAGAGTTTTCAGCTCGTTACGCGGGTTGGGAATTCTGGATGAAATTTTGGCGGAAGACAGTATCACAGAAATTATGATCAATGGTCCGGAAAACATTTTTGTTGAACGTAATGGACAACTTTATCGCTATCGCAGACAGTTTGAAAGCGAACAATATCTTTTGGATATTATTCAACGAATTGTAGGAAAGGCTGGTAAAGAAGTAAACCAGGCCAATCCTATTGTAGATACGAGACTTCCAGATGGTTCTCGTGTTAATGTGGTTCTTCCTCCGATTTCACTGGATGGACCTGTTGTAACAATTCGTAAATTTTCCAAAACGCCTATGACAGTGGAGAAGCTTCTGGAATATGGTTCGATTACGCCGGAAGCAGCAGAGTTTCTGCAGAAACTGGTAAGAGCAAAATACAATATTTTCATCAGTGGAGGAACCGGATCAGGAAAAACAACGTTTTTGAACGCACTCTCTAATTTTATTCCAGGAGATGAGCGAATCATTACAATTGAAGATTCCGCAGAACTTCAGATTCGTAATATATCCAATTTAGTCAGTCTTGAAACAAGAAATGCCAATACATCAGGTAAAGGAGAAATAACGATTCGAGATTTGATTCGTTCGGCTCTTCGAATGCGACCGGAGCGAATCATTGTAGGAGAAGTTCGAGGTGCAGAAGCACTGGATATGCTTCAGGCGATGAATACTGGACATGATGGTTCTTTGTCTACCGGACATGCAAATTCGACAAGTGATATGTTGAGTAGGTTGGAGACAATGGTATTACAGGGAAATGCAGGGCTTCCTCTTCCGGCAATCCGTCAGCAGATAGCATCAGCATTGGATATTGTTATTCACCTTTCAAGACTCCGGGATAAGTCTCGAAGAACTATGGAGATTACGGAAATATTAAGATGCAGCGGAGGCGAATATCAGTTGAATCCATTATTCCGTTTTCAGGAGACTTCAGGAAGTACTCTGCATAAAGTGCAGGGACGACTGATGCGAACAGGAAATCCGTTAAAAAATGATTACAAACTGAGACTGCAGGGAATGAGTGGTCAGATCTAGGAAGAGTATGAAGAAAGACAAGGTTAGAAAAAGCAAAACGACAAAGAATAAGAAAAATAAAAAGCAGAAATATATTCCTAAAAAGGCATTGTTTGGAAATGGTGTAGATTATTATATTTACCGCATGGACTTTGTCGAAAGGATTACAGGAGGAGCACTGGGATTTCTGGCAGGGGCACTTGTATGTATGACTTTTTTCAGGAGCTTCATTTTATCTGGAATAGCAGGAGTATTGTTGATTATGCCGGGAATTTACAAGTATCGGGAATTCCTTAAAGCAAAAAGACAGAAAGAGCTTTTGGTTCAGTTTCGGGATATGTTGGAATCACTGACAGCTTCATATTCTACCGGCAAAAATACGCAGGGGGCTTTTGAGGATGCGTATGGAGATATGGTAGATATTTATGGAAAAAAAGCAGATATTGTGCACGAGATTGAAATGATTATAAATGGAATCTACAATGGTCAGAATATAGAAGCACTGCTCAAAAATTTTGCAGAACGGAGTCATCTGGATGATGTGGAAAGCTTTGCAACAATCTTTGAGGTTTCTAATCGATATGGTGGAAATCTGAAAAAAGTAGTTGGAGATACTTATCGAATCATTAATGAAAAGATAGAGATGGAAATGGAAATAAAAACGCTTCTGACTGCTAATAAAAATGAGCTGAATATTATGATGTTAATGCCGCTGATCATTATGGTTACACTCAGTGGGATGGGAAGCATGTCTATTGTACAGAATACGCCGCTGAATATTCTTACTAAAGCAGCTGCGCTTGTATTATTTGGAACAGCTTATTTTATTGGCAGAAAAATTGTAGATATCAAGATATAGGTGATAAAAATGGATGATTATTTTCAGATGATTCTTATGATTGTGTGTACGCCATTCGCATTAGCCTGGATTTTTCTGGCACTGACAAAAGGAAGAAAATATGCGACTTACACGAAGAGTGCATTTGCGAAAGAATTTCAGATGAGTGAACTGTTCTGCATCGGGTTTTCATTAGTGCCGGTCTTGCATATGGGAACAAAGACCAGACGTGCAAAATTGAAGATTAAAGAAATTGCTGAAATTAAGGGAAAGAAATACGCGGAATATTACTATTACATCCTGCAAGGGGCCAAGATTACATATGCTTATACAGTTTTTCTTGTGTTTATGCTACTTGCAGTGCTTGCCGGAAGTGTGGAAGCGGTGCTTCTTGGAATAGTTTTTAGTGTATTGATCGTTATGTATATGAATCTGTCTTTGCAGGATAAACTGACGGCCAGAAGACAGGAAATACTGATGGATCTTCCACAGGTACTGTCAAAGCTGACGCTATTGGTCAATTCGGGAATGGTTCTTCGAGACGCATGGAAGAGAACTGCTATTACAGGAAATCGGGCGTTGTATAAAGAAATGCAGAATACCAGTCTGGAAATTGACAATGGAATTATGGAAGCAGATGCCTATCGTAATTTTGCAGATCGATGCAGTGTGAAGGAAATTCGTAAATTTACTTCTCTGATTCTTCAGAATCTGCAGAAAGGTAATGAAGAGCTGGCAATTTTTCTTGGTGACATGTCAACAGAAATGTGGGAAATGAAGAAAAATGAGGTGAAGCAGAAAGGCGAAAAAGCCAACTCAAGATTGTTGCTTCCGGTATTCCTGATTTTTATTGGAATTCTGATATTGGTTCTGGTGCCGGTGTTGAGTGGATTAGGATAATAAAAGGCAGAAGCCGTTTATTATAAATAAAAATATTTTATGAAGGAGGAATAAAAATGTTTTGTAGAAATTGTGGGGCAAAATTAGAAGATGGGGCTAAATTTTGTACATTATGTGGGAAAGAGGTTATTTATGAAAAAACAGAATTAAAATCAGGAGCAAAAGGAAAAACATTAGATACAGACAGAGAAAAGGTGTTTCATCCAGGCAGAAATTCAGGAATTGTAAGTTTGGGAATTATGCTTGGAATGCTATTGGCAGCAATACTTCTATTT
>ERZ1034952.1767-NODE-1767-length-16915-cov-10.043713_pt1 | contig 16915 bp, 29 predicted proteins | sample MGYA00520625_ERZ1034952 | MGnify/ENA primary metagenome ERZ1034952 (study PRJEB33766, sample SAMN09781773) | gut metagenome | biome: gut microbiome | host: Homo sapiens | place: Madagascar | study: EMG produced TPA metagenomics assembly of the PRJNA485056 data... | reverse complement strand
AAAAAAGGTTATAATGATGCGAAAACATATGTTCCGCCGAAAACTAAATTCATTCTTTGAAATTATTTATTGATTAACAAAAAAATAAACGTCATAAACATCTGCATTTTGATGTGATGAGATTTTAAAATATGCCTCGCATATTTTTAAGTAGTCAACTCTCCTTTTGGGAGGAATTGCTATTTCATATCTCGGATAAATGTAACGATACCAAAACAGATCCAGACACCGATTTTGTTCGTAATACTCCATCCTTGGTTCAATAATTTGCAGAATTCCGCCTGATTTTAAATATCTGTGGAAACTGAATCACCTTCGGTACATCAGCATGATGTAATACGTTTTTAAGGCGAAATTCATCAACGGATCCTTCTTGTAATCCAATAATTTCGTTTGTTTCTGTATTGTATACATAATTTAAATAGGGACCTTGAGTAATATCACATGTTTTATATCCAGGATATGGATTATATCCGCTGCCAAAATCAATTTTAAGCATACTGCACTCCTACGCCAAGTCGTGGTTTCCTATATCATGGCAGTAATCTTCCCACACAGAATAGACTTTATGGGAATACCGTTCATCAGAATGACAATTCGGTGCAATGATAATATCTGTCTTTTCGTATCCGGCTTCTTCCGTATCTGCGGATGCGTTTTTATCTCCATGATACCCAAACAGCCCAAATTCTTTTCCCTTCCACTCAAACGTGAAGAAATTATGTCCATCACTACGTAATAATTTAGCGCCCATGCCATAAAACAGATCTTCATAGCTGTCTTTATAGTTTAAATTGTATCTGCCCATAAGATCTTCACATACAACCACGCCGATATCATCTACTAAAATCATATCAACAAGTTCATATAACTTTTCCCCAGTAGACTCCCAAGATTTTGGAAGATTGATGCGTAAATTAGGCACGTACTTTTTTGCAATCAGTATCTGTTCTCTTCTGGCCTTATATTGTTCTTTAGAAGATATAGAGATTGCCATTTCTTCCAGTCCATTTTCCACTAAAGCTTTTGTTAATTCTTCAGTTAATTTTGTACCATTTGTTACCAGACAAATTGTATTTACGTACTTATTCACTACTTCGAAATAATCTACGATATTCGGTAAAAGCAAACTCTCTCCGCCCATAATGGTGGCTCTTTCCAGCATACCTACCTTTTTCATAGTCTCTTCCATTTTTTCAATATCTAATATCTTTTCTCGCTTCTCCGGCTGAAAGCAAAAATAGCAGTTTTGATTACAATGAAAATTTGTGATAATTCGATACCGGAACACTCTATGATTATGTAACATATTTTCCTCCATAGAAAATGCCCCTGAATGGGGCATTTCTGTTAACGATTACTTATCCTCAGTAATAATAGCTAACTGACCGCATGCAGCTTTTGCAGTAATTTCTGCTTCAGTCGCAATGGCAACTGCGTAATCATAACCTGCTGCCCTTAACTGATTTGCGATTTTCTCCATGAGTTTTTCCTCCTTTGCGTATTACATCAAATTTCTTTTCTCGATAATACCAGATCCCATATAATTTTTCTCAGAAATCTCGTTCTCGTTAATAGGACTTAATTTTATAAAGAAATATCTAGGATCAAAATATTTGATCAAGATATTGATGTCAAAATCTTCATAGTCTACCAATGTCATATTGACAGTTGTTTTTAAATTACTATTTGTCCGAATCTGGCCCAGTTCTTCGATAGACATCAGATTACTGATAGGAATTAAATTGTGTCGTCTTTCCTCATTAAGACTATGTAAGCTTACTTGTAACGTAATATTGTCTTTAATCCGGCTAAAATCACTTCCCTGTAATCCAACTGTAGAGATATAATGATGCGTTCCTGGATACTTTTCGTCAATTATCTGAATGGCTTTTTTTACTTCTTCTATATTTAGGAACGGCTCTCCCATTCTGGTGTAATTGATTTTATGTTCCCAAGCATCTTCAAATCGATATTCCGGATTCTGTTTGATAATAAATTCCACCTGGGCTACAATCTCTTCGGCTGTTAAGCAACGCCATCTTTTAAGTTTTCCGGTTGCGCAAAATTTACAATGCACAGGACAACCGCTCATACAACTAACACCAATCATCCATCGATTGGTCCGGTCTCCAACTTCATATGTCTTCAGTGTGTTTTCATTGTTATTGATTGCGTCCTTTGTATAATTTGGTAAAAAAGTATCGGTGACTTCCAATGGATATCCATCCTCTGTTTCTAATGCATATACCTTTCCATTTGTAAAGGATCTGCTGCGTAATTCTTTTAACATAAGCACCTCCGTTTGTTTTTCTACCATTAATATGACAGAAAAAGAGACAAAAAGATCATTTCTAAAAATTATAAGCTATATGTTAAAAGGATAATATTATATCCCTCATATGATTGAAAGTGATAGAATTATGTTCCTTTAATTAATAAATTTAAAAGGATAGTGTATTATCCCTTTATGCAACCGGCACAGATTATTGTCCCGCTCATATTAAAAGTACCAATATACTATCCCTCTCAAAACAATAAAAAAGAGGAGCAGTTATCTGTCCCTCTCCGTTATTATTGGTAATATTTCATTTACAGCTTTTTTAAATTCATCCAAATTGCCATATGCTCCCGCATTAATAATTGGAATATTATGATCCATGGCAATACGGATTGCCTGCCCGGTTCCGCCGTCTACTCTCCCACCTGCCGTATAGCAAATAATGAAATCAACTGGATCATTAAGATTTTGTCCCAATATCTGATAAGCATCTCTTGCAATTAATTTCTTTGCTGCCGGCTTCAGTGCAAACCAATTCGGATGATAGTGGATGCTAATCTTTTCTACTGTTTCCGGAATAGGATCTGGCAAAATCAATTCAGAACCATTTCCATTAAATCCTTTCCATGGAAGATAAATCTCTTTAGGTCCATTATATATATCACAGCCATCTTCGAAAGCTGTATCTGCCCCGGCGGCCGCTCCGGATCTTAAAAGAACACCTCGGGCAGCAAAGTAGCCCCCGAGGTACTCAAATATTTTCAGAATTTCTTCTGGTGTTTTTCTACTGCCGATTCCGGCGTAACTAGCCATTGCGTTCCTCCATAAAGCGTTGCAAATTCTCCAAAGCATAGCTGTACAAAATATCTGTTTCTATCTCGTCCAAGTCAACCATAATAGGACTATCTTCTAATCCACCAAAATCCCAAACTGAAAAATAAATTCCTTCACGTTCTTTTGTATTATGATTAAAATGTACAAAACACATAATATATTCTGTATCACAGTCTATATTGCGTTCCAATTTTTCAATTCCATTATGTCTTACCTCAAATTCCACAGAATCAACTCTTGTTTCTTTGTTATCCTCTGCGTATGGTGTATGAGTTCTAAGCCAATCAATATTAGTAATTGCGGACTCTTCTACTATGTTTTCTCTTAAAATATCCATATCGGTATCTCCTTTTCTATTTCTAATGAAACACGTATTTAGTCAGCTTTTATTTCCCAGTTCTGAATTCTTTTTGCTGGTACATAAGACCAATTCGCCGTATTGAACCAGAACGGTCTTTTAAACTGGTACGCAGGTGCGTGTTTCACCAACTCTACCGTGGTTCCGTCGCCCCTTGTCCAGATGATTTCCGTTCCAATATCTAATTTGGAAAGATTATGGATTTTTGCCTGCTCGTTTTTCTCGTGGCATTTCTGCCGCCATTCGAGAGCCCACTCCTCATTCGTTTCGCTTAACAGTTTCAGGATCGATTCCGGGCAGTCATAATAACAAGGCCCCATATCCTCTGACATATCCTTGTAATAAAACATACCTTTTTTGACAGATGTAAGAAAAATTACTCCCCGCACTGTCCCGTCGTCGATCGGTTCGTAAATTTTCGTTTCTTTATCATAACGAACCATATTTTTGACAGCGGCATAATACACGTTGCCTTTCATAACTGATTTGAGAATATTAAAATGTCCTTTATTCGGTCCTTCCAAGAAATAAGCGTCACATTCTGCTTTTCTGTTAACGTTTCCGCCTTTTGTGAAATGACTAGGCGCGTATCCTGTCCATCCCATAATTTTTCCCCCTATTTTTCGATAAACTGTTCCAGCCAGTCGTTGCTTGATTCGCAAAAACTGTAGCTTAAATGGATCATATTCAGCTCTGTGGCAATCTGATACAGCCACATCTTCGCTTTTTCACTGCCATCTTCCGCGAGTAATGACATCAGTTTCCTGATCAGAAACGTTGGCTCGCCGCAGTTTTTGCTTGCCAGAAAGTCCGAAAAATAATCCTTGGCGTTCTGTGTTGCTTCGCCTGTTGTGTATCCGCCTTTCCAGGTTACGTTGCCGTATTCGGCTATGTTATAGAAGTCTTCGTACTTCATTAAATTCCCTTCCTATAAATTCTATAATATTTGTGTGTGATAATTTTCTCGAACCCCTCTTCTTTCGATGGCAAGCTAAAATATCTTGACATGCGCTTGATCACATCTTCCGGAACCGGATGCGGTCTATCCAAATTATCAATCAAACAATCAGCGATACTTTTCTTTGCTACGTGGGCAATATTTCTATGTGGAATATCAGTAAATTCACGTAGAAAATTTACTCTATAACTATTTGTGTTTGTGGCATCCGCAATCACGTTTTTGCCCTCTTTTAAAGCGGTACGGATTCTTTGCTTATAAATCTCGTAAACTTCTTTGTTTCGGCTCTGGTCTTCTACTCTGCCGCAAACTTCCTCTCTGATGTTATCCATGGAGAAAATAATGGCATCGTTCTCTTTTGCAAGTTCCATTGCTATGTGGCTCTTTCCGCTTCCGGGAAGTCCCACCATAACATATAAATTAGGTATATTTTTCATTGTTTTCTCTCCTTATATCTATTTTTGAACAACATTAATATGACAGATAAACGATGGTAAAAGAAAAAGAAGCCCGAAGGCTTCCGTTTCTTAAATTTCAATTTCGCCCATATCGATGAGCTTTTTGAAAATATGCTGCAACACAGGGACACAGATGGAATTGCCAGCCAGATGAAAGATCTGAGAATCTGTCAATCCAATTCTCTTCATTGCCGCATAATCCTTATCCTTGAATCCCATCAATCTCCAGCATTCCTTCGCAGAAAGCATCCGTAATGCACCGTTTGTATACACTGCCTGACGGGGACTCGTTGTCAATGTCTTCGCAACACCCTTTCCAACTCTTCCTCTTCTGGTTTTGGAATTAGGGAATGCAACATTGATACAGTCTCCGTCCTCTACCAGCTTATAACCGGTCTTGGTTGCTTCTTTGACATACAGATTGCCGTTATTTATAAAAAACAGCTGCTTCTCCGCATCAGATAACAAGTAATCCGCGGGATTGATAGTTTTGTCGAGGAAATCGACCAGGTGGTATTTCAGGGGAATCTCCTGCGGGAATTCGAATTCTTTTCCGGATAACAGGCTTACCACATACAACCTTTCTCTCGCCTGCGGAATGCCGTATTTACTGGCATCGAGAATAGCGTAGGTGCTGCGATAGCCCAGACGTTCCATGGTCTCGATATAGTGATCGAGATGATGTTTATGAGATACCTTTTTGCCCTGGGAAGCGAGGTTCGGGACGTTTTCCCAGATTACTACGGGTGGTCTCTTATGCAGACCGTTTTCGATGATCTCAAGGGTACGGTTATACAGGATTGATCTTCCTGTATTAATATCGTTTTTACCCTCTTTCGTGAAATCTTGGCAGGGTGACCCATGAATGAGAATATCCACATCCATGTTCCAGTTGATGATGTTCTGCGGCTTTAACTGATGTCAAAAATATTATTGTAGGCCATTACCGCATAAGGCAGGGTCTCTACATAATCAATAGATTTGACATTCAGTCCGCAAAGTTCCAATGCTCTTCTGGGGGCACCAACGCCTCCGAAAAGCTCTAAAATATTTGTTGTTTCTTTCATATTTCTTCTCCTTCTATCTACTTTGATGACATTAATATGACAGATAAAAGGATGCAAAAGAAAAAGAAGCCCGAAGGCTTCTCTTTCAAACTACCAGCAAATGACCCAGTACGGATCCTGCCTTACTCCGCCGCAGACGTCATCCGTAACATAACGGAAGAAAAAATCATTGCCGGTAAAATATTCTCTTAATTCTTTTTCTACGTTGAATTCGCGATATTTTTCGCTATCGCCGTATTTCTTCTGAAATTATTTTACCATCTTTCTTTCCGGAAATAAATTCAACATACGCTGCTTAACTTCCCCGAAGTCATACAATCCACCGTCAAAATCCAGTTTCAACTCCATCCCGAAATATTGCTTGTATTTGCAAAAATGCCCATAATATCCATCTGCACCGGTATCGAATTTATCTGAACCAAATTTCGTATGAATTTCGAAGCATGCGGTGTCGCAGCCGAGATCGATATTCTTGACGATCGTGCCGTTGTAGTATTGATCACTCAAATACGTTTCGAGTATAATTGGCTGGCCAGCCTGAAATACAGATACGTCGATAACATCCCATTCCAGCCCATTTTCAGCGCAATGGATCTCGCGGATCCGAAGCTTCCCTAGCGGCGCCCCAGAAATAGAACCATCGAATACAAGTTTCTTTTCACAGCCTTTGCCCGTGCCGTCTGTAATAGCATCGAGATACATCGGATCACCAACGGTTAATTTTGTGGTTCCGCGAACATCAATGATCTCTTCTTTTAAAATCTTTTCCATCGTTATTCCTCCACCTGGATCCCGTAATTGCAGAATCCGTACTCATCGGACACCCAATCAGATGCGTCTTCAACCAGCTCATCTTCGTGATATCCGTCTTCATCAGTATAGTTTTCTTTATTGAATTTTTCAGGGAGTTCTACTTCCGTAGGAAGCGAAGCAAGCGCATCTGCAATTTCTTCTTCAGTCATTTCCTCTGCTCCGTCAGTTACGTCCCATTTGATATTTGTTGCCCTCATATTATTTTCTCCTGTTCTTTCTTCTGCCGGCATGCTTGCACTGGAAGGAATAGTTTTTCTTTTTGATGTCGTTTGAAAAATCTCTGTAATGCATATTAGGCCACATAATTATTTTTCACTCCTTTTTCTTAATTCTGTAATCATCTGATTGATGTGTGCGGTATGAATATCATCAAGACCACAGTCTCTCATATGATAATCTTTCTTCCATTCCCAGAACATCGGGCTGGATAAAACAGAATCCATGAATTTCCGGTTTTCGCCGTAGATGCGTCCATCACTCTTTTTGATCCCTGATACGATTGCAAAAGTATTAATCGTATTGTCCAGGCCATATTTTTCGACGACCTTATCAACGGTTACTATGGGGCCTTCATCTCTCGTTTCGTTAAAGACATTGACGATATCTTTCCAGATGAAAGCGTAATAATCTCTGGCCGCCCATTTTAACTCATCCGCATTGTATGCTTCCAGAAATGAATGCAAGCAGATATCGGCTTCCGCCTTGACCTTGGATTCAACAACAAGTTGATCGTATGTCAGCCGATGTTGGAAAACTTTTTCAAGAATTTCGGTGTTTTTATTCATTTTATATTCCTCCTATTTTCTTTGATGTCGATATTAATATGAAGGAAAATAGGCATAAAAATATCCCCGGTTTTGATAAAAACGAGGACATCGATTAGTTTCTAAATAACACCATAGGGCCGTTTACATCTTTGCGAGGTGGTGTCTGCGGATGAGAATTAATGAAGGCATGGAATTTTTCGGTAACGAATTCCCTCAAGTGGTCTTCCGTCATCGGGAATCCATCGATATAATCTAAGCCAACACCATTGCCGTCATAACAATACTGAAGCGTGATTCCAGCTCTGCTTACGTAAATTTCAGCGCTGTAATAAAAAAGTACGGTTTTCCCTATCAAAATTTTCTCCGGAAGCGAATTTTTTGAGGGTAGTTTAGAAATCTGCTTCAGTCCATGGAAGGCATCAATTACAAAGTCATAATTCTTATAATACATCTCGAAGGTATTCTTATATACTCTTCTTTTTCGGACATATTCTCCCATTTCGTCAAGTGTTTTGGTTTTAATTTCCAACATTTCTCCGTTTTCGAGATCCACCAGATGATACTCTGTCTTCTCTTTCCCGAAACTCATTTTCGTACGCTTGCAGATTATCATACGGTCGGGTTTAATTCCACCTCTGTCCATCAGGAAGATTTCCCCGGGTTCGGGCGGTATGATTCTAAACGCTTTGTTTGACATATTTTTCTCCTTTGTATATTTGACTATTTTTGTGCCGGCTGAAAATCCCTGTCTCCGTGTACTTTTGCATGTACTTTGCAGTATTCTTCGAAGAATAACTGATCAGAACACGGTTCTATTTCTAACCGCACAGTTTCTTTCAGAAATGGATCCATCATTGCTTTCGCAAATTCAAAGTCGATTTCTCTGCCATAATTGTTAATTACTTTGCTCAAAAATTATTTCTCCTTTCTCCAATATCTTTTCAACACCATTATTATGACAGATTTTTAGCTCCATAGAAAAAGCCGGGTCATTCCGGCTTTTTCTTGGTATGATGTTTTGGCTTTTTGTCTGCGTAAATCGAAGCTTGAATTTCTTCTCTATCTTCTTTGAGCTTAATTTCCCAGAAGTATTCATAATACTCCCAATTTAGTAAAATCAGCATTATTTCTTCTGATTGCGGCAATGTCGTATTCTGGAAAGGTGGTCTGGGATATACCTGCGGACACGCCAGATGTTTGGGATACAGTTTACTTGCATAACAATCCCGGTTTGTTAATTTCGGATCAGCTTCCGATTTTGCGTCCCAGTCTGAGAAATCCGGATCCGGCATATCGTAGATATAAAAAGGCCTGCGTTCACAAAACTTTCCGTTACGATACATATCCACATAAATTCCGTCCGGGCTTAATACGAGATTTGCCGAAAACGCACCGTCTTCGAAGATTCCCACAGTCATCTCTCCTGTCAGATTTTCTTTAATCTTTGCGAGATCAGCATAATTCTCATAAAATTTATGAAATTCATACGTCTCGTTTCCTGGACCGTTGTCTTCAATGATTTTAATAATGTAATCGTCCATTTAATTCATTGTCAGCTTCGATGTATTGAAAAGCGTGAAATTTTTCAAATCAGCGAGATAATACTTCTTGTATGAAAATCCAAGAAAGCTCTTTTCTCGCGTGAAAATTGCTATAAAAGTCGCTCCTTCGGCCTGTCTTTTTCTAATATGTGTTTTTATAATTTCGCCTGGTTTGTAAAAAGCAAACATTCTATCACCTTCCTTTTGGCATTTTAAATAAGTCAGTATTTACTGTATGTTTCCAAAGACAATCATAAAATTGCCAAATCAGAAGCGTTTTTGTGATTTCTTCATATTCTGGCAACTCAGTGCTTTGAAATATTTGGTCAATTCTTGTTTTGGGATTATCTATCAAAGGAGCCGAACTCCAATAAACATTTCGGTTGCTTAATTCAGGATTCTTTTCTGATTTAGCATCCCAATCAGAAAATGTTACCGCTGGTAAATTTCTATATATTTTAAAATCCTGTCGTTCGATCAGCTTTCCGTTGTAGCGAACATCAACGTAAATTTTATTCTGGCTTAATACAAGACTTCCAGTCCAGCTACCGTCTTCGATAACAGCAACCAACAATTCTCCTGTCAGCTGTTTTTTAATCGCCAGAAGATCAGAATAATTCTGATAAAGAGGTCTGTAGTTCCTGCTTATTGCCTTTGGATTTGCGATTGTTTCGTTATAAAGCTGTTTCATATCTTGTAATGATCTTTGAGAAGACCCCAAAAGAGTGAAGTCTGTCAGATTTGCGAGAAAATATTTCTTATGCGGAATGAGTCCCAGAAATTTTTTCTCCTGGCTGAAAACAGCCAAATAAACAGGATTTTCAGAAGGATCATCTTTGATATAAGCTCGGGTAACATCCCCGGGTTTTACACCAAACACGTCCCGTGAGATATATAATTTTTTTGCTTCATTTTCCATTTGTAATTTCTCCTATTCTTCCGCTATCTCTCTTAACTGTATCGCTTCCTTTTGAATATCTATCGCATAAGAACTATATTCTCCTGCTTCGTATCTTTTTTTCGCCGTTTCGGCGGTCATATTATAGTACATAAGTGCTTCCGTCGTGTCCCGTTTGCTCTCCAGAAGTTCTGCGAGATAGTCAGCGGCCACAAGCATATTCTGGTATGGATCGTATAGATTATCGCAATCTAGCTTTTCCATTCTGTTTTTGTGGCAATGCTCATTTATCTGACAGAGCCCGATACATTTTCCATTGGAAACCGTTGGAATAAAAGCAGATTCTTTTTTCATTAACGCAAGCATAAGATACGGATCAATTTCATAATCCCTGCATATCTGTAAAAACTGCTTCTGCAATTTTTCATTAGCGAATAGATCCTTCGCCTCTTTCTGGAGTGATTCGAGAAGATGTTGAAATACTGCCAGCTCTTCTGCGTTTGTATTTTCAAGAATTTTTATTTCAATAGGATCCGCCTGCGAATTCTCCCGGATTTCATTCTGATGGATAACGGTTTCTTTCTTTATTTCCAAAGCATTTATGGAATGTGGGTTTACAGGAATCGGTGTAACCGGAGTCACAGACAAAATACCACACATGATTACTCCGATTCCTTCAGCTGCAAGGTTTAACATACTGAACTTTATTCTCCTCTGTAATATAATGTGATTTCTGTCTGCGGATCTACTTCTGTGCCTGCTTCCGGAGACTGTCTTGTAATCATTCCCATCTCGAATTCATAAGGGTTTTCTCCGGATTCGTCCTTTAAAATACCACCGATAGATAAATTATCTTCAATCACTTCGACAACGGCGTCATCAATCGTGAATCCGAGATAACTGTTAACGGTAACTGTATTTTTCTCCTTTGTTTCTTCCTGCGGCAGTTCTGTACTGCTTACAACGATAGTTACGGGAAGAAAAGTGTCTACTGTTTCTCCAGGTGCAACGTCCTGTGATAATACCTCATAAGGATGTTCTGTATCTTCCTCCCAGACGATGTCATAATATGTTACGCCGGCATTGGTTAATGTTTCTATGGCTGCATCAAGAACCATTCCGCATACATCCGGCATAATCACATCTTTTTCAACATATTCTTCGATTTTCTCTTTAGAGACAACATTGCCGGAAACATCGTTGTCGGAAACGTCGTTACCTGATACAGATGTTTCTGTGTTTCCTTGGGTGGCTGTTTTTTCATTTCCCATTATCGCACCGCAAATGACGGCTGCGATAATTCCAATTCCAATCGCGCTAACTACGATATTTTTTCTTGACATATTTGGATCTCCTTTTCTGTTAGCAGTTTTCTCTGTTTCAGAAGATCTACAACAATATCAACATACTTTTTTCGTAAAGATCCATTTGAAAGAATTTCTTCGATAATGGCGATATCCGTAACAGCATTTTTATATGGCCGGGTGGATGTTAAAGCATCTAAAATATCGAGAACGGAAAGAAATTCGCAATAGGCGGGTATTTCTCCGTCTTCGAAGTGTGCAGGATATCCAGAGCCATCAATCTTTTCATGATGAAAAAGTGCACACACGACGACTTCTTTTGGATAATCCCGAAGCATGTGTGCTCCCATCAAAGGATGCTGCTCCATATCCTCTTTTTCTTCCGGAGTATACTGGCTCGGTTTTGTCAGAATTTTTTCCGATATACCTATCTTTCCGATGTCATGCAGAAGACATCCTGTATAAAATACATTTCCGTTTATGGAAATGAGTTCGGGATATCTTTCTGTGACCACTATGCTGTTCTGCGCTACGCGAAAGCTATGATCGTATGTTGTTTTGTCATAATTCTTCAACTGCCGAAGCAGATAAACTGTTTTTTCTTTTAATATGGGAGTAATCATTATTGTTCCCCTTTCACAAAAAAATACGGTAAAACAAAGGGGTAAGATGTAAACTCCTATATTTGTTCCATTATTATTATGAAAGATTATTTTTAATAACGGAAAATTCTGCATAGAAATACCCGTGGAAGAATCCACGGGTATTTATCCTATTCAGTTACTTCTGTATAATCTTCCAGCGTTTCAGATATTTCTACGGGATCCTTTTTCTCTGTTGTTTCTCTATTATTTTTCTTCTGTAGTGCTCCTGCAAGCAAAGAAGTGGGATCAATGCCGGTAGATTCCTTAATGCCATCAGAAACCTGTGTCACCGTAGTCATGATATCACCTGCAAGCTGACTGGTATTTCCACCAAACATCTTAATGGAATCAACATTGGTATATCCCTTAGCCACAGCCTCTGCGATCTTAGGCAGCTGCTCGAAGTATACCTTCAGAGTATCCAGCTCCATCTGCTGTCTTGCAGCGTCGCCGTACTGTTTCATAGCTTCCGCCTTTTTCAGGATACCGGCTGCCTCTGCCTCCGCCTTCGCCTGGATGGCTTCTGCTTCTGCTTTACCTTTGGCTGCCACAGCGGCTGCTTCTGCCAGACCGGCTGCCTTGACTGCCTCTGCCGCCTGCTCCTTAGCAAATCTCTCTGCCTCGGACTTTGCCTTCTCAGCTTCTGCCTGTCTCTGGATCTCGAAAAGTTCTGCCTCGGCTCTCTTCTGTCTCTCGTACTGCTCGGCATCTGCCTTCTGCTGTGCTGCGTATTTATTCGCTTCTGCGGTCTTCTTGACCTCAGCTTCCAGAGCTTTCTCCTTAATGGATACTTCTCTCTCCTTTAATTCCAGTTCCTTCTCCTGACGGGCCAGATTCGCGTTCGCTGTGGTGATCTCCACGGTCTTACGCTGTTCCTCTTCCTGGATCTTATATGCTGCATCTGCCTCAGCCTTCTTAATATCGGACTCTTTCTTCAGCTCTGCTTTCTTAATAGCCAGTTCGGTCTGCTTTTGGGCAATCTCAGTATCCGCAATGACCTGTGCATCATTGGCATCCTTCTGTGCCTGTGCTCTTGCAATCGCCACATCTCTGTCTGCCTGTGCCTTTGCTACGGAAGCATCCTTCTGAATCTGAGACATGTTATCCTGTCCCAAAGCAGTGATCAGGTTGTTCTCATCCTCAATCTTCTGGATATTACAGGACTCGATCCAGATACCCAGGGCATTCATATCCTTCTGTGCCTTTGCCTGTACCTCGTCACCAAATGTCTTACGGTCATTACACAGTTCCTTTAAACACTGGGTACCAATAATCTCACGCATATTACCCTGTAAGGAATCGGTTAAAGCGTCACGAATTCCCTGTTCCTTCATATTAAGAAAGTTCTTCATAGCAGCCTGTGCCATTTCATGAGTAACTCTCTTATTGGGATCCGCCCCGGGAATCAACTGTCCATTTTTATCAATGGTAACATCCTTTTCTGTCAGGACTCTTACTTTCGCTACTGCATCGATATCTACACCTATAAAATCCTTAGTCGGAATATATCCATTTGTCTTGATATCGATACTGATCTGCTTTAACATCAGTTCATCTTTCTTTTCCAAAAAAGGAATTTTAATACCGGCGCGACCAATGAGTACCTTGGGTTCCTTTTTTAGACCGGAAATAATGTATGCCTTATCAGGAGATGCCTTTACATATCCAGACATCAGAATACCAATTACTGCTACTGCAACAACTACTGCTACGATAACTCCAATACTAATTCCATTCATTCTTAATTTTCTCCTTTTTGTGTATGTTATTTTATGTTGTCTCCTTTATGATATCGCAATATTGCATAATGCCACAATTGCTGCAATCAAAGGAAGTAATGAAACAAAACGATTAGGTTTGTGCTTATATGCTATAATTCCGCCGATGAGCAAAATCAATGCTATGAGTTTCAGCCACATATTATTCTCCTTACTTGATGATGAATTCGTCCAATGCTGTAATCGCAGCGTCAACATCTTCAGTTTACTGTTCCATATCCTGCCGTGGGGATAACGTCAAATTCCCATATCGGCATATTACAGAAAAAGAATACTGCACTCGAAAGAATTAAAAAGAATCCAAGCACCAACTGAATCGCAAAATCCGGATCATGACAATGTTTTATAGCATATACGATTCTCCAAATCCCCATAATGAAACTTATAGGCGGTAAAAGATATAATAAATGTCCCATATATTCTTCCTTTTTCGGTTTCCTTACTGATTAAATAGTTCCGATACATTGGGTACTTCTGAGGCATTATCACTTGCTTCAAAATAATATCTGCCATCTACACCACACATATTTGCAATGATATTCATGGGAAAGGAACGAATCTTTTTGTTTAAGGAACTTGCGGCGTCATTATAGTCTTTTCTTGCTACGGCAATTCGATTTTCGGTACCTGCAAGATCAGTCATCAACTGACTATACTCTTCACTTGCTTTTAATTCCGGATATGCTTCCACAGCAATATTGAATTCTTTCATTGCGGACTGATAAGCGGAATCTGCGGCAGCTTCTTCTCCCAAAGACCCATCCCCGCGCAGAGCAACAACACTTTCCAATGTAGATGCTTCATAATCAGAATACTGTTTTACGACAGCCACCAACTGTGGAATCAGATCATATCTACGCTGTAACTGATTTTCCACCTGTGCCCATTTTTCATTTACATTTTCATCTGCACGCTGTAAAGAGTTATAAGAACCTCCAAACAAAAGCACAATTGCGCAGATTACTACAACTAATACTACCCATCCTTTATTTTTCATATGTTATCTCCTTCTTATGAAATTTCAATTTTGTTGATAGTTACTGGACATCCTCTAGCCCCATAACTTTCAATAATTTTCTCAGTACTCAAATCAATTTTTATAGCATCACTTCTATGTGGAAATCCTATGTCTTCCCCTTTTGCATACAGATATCCATCTACTATCGTGGCGCCAATCATTGGAATCTGTTGTTCGTCAAAATATGGTTCAGCCAGCCTTTTTGCTAAATCATACACATTTTCTTTATTTACTTTTCTCTTGAAAAATAATTTTAGTGTTTTCATTTACCACCTCCAGAAGCGCTACCGCCAAATTATCTCCTTATAAAATATAAAATAATTATTCCTGATATTGTTGCACAAATAAATAAACACACAGCTAACATTTGTATTATATTAACTTTTTTATTCTTTATTTGCTCAATAAGTGGCAATCCATATACAAGAGTCATCGTAATGGATAGCACAATCACCGCCACAAGTGATACATCTACTAAAGCCATTTTACCAACCTCCCGAAGCGCCACCGCCTCCAAAGCTACCACCGCCAAAGGAACCACTCGAACTGGAACTACTGCTATAGCCGCTTGAATAATAATGACCTGATGATGAGGAACCAGAACCACCATCAACGAATGCTGAAGCCACACATAATACAACAATAAATACGATGACAACAATCATTCCTACCAGTAGGTCGTCATCATCTGTGTCTGTCTCTACAACATAGTTGTCATCCTGCGAAATGGTATATTCACCGGAATCGTTTAAGATTTCCACAGTTTTTGTGACAGCGGCTAAGAGTCCGTCGGCATAGTTTTCATTCTTGAAATACGAGGTCATGCAATCAATAATCTTTTTCGCCTGCGAATCAGGAATGACTCCTTCCAGACCATAACCTACTTCCATTCGGAATTCTCTGTCTGCCAGGGCTACATAGATAAGTAATCCTGTGTTATCCTCTTTATTACCGATGCCCAATTTTCTACCGGCTTCCAAAGATGCTTCTTCGATGGTTTTACCATCCAGTGATGGTGCTAAATATACGACATATTCGATATCGGTTTGTTTATAAATCTGATATAATGCACTTTCGATTGTCTGTTCTTCTTCTTTTGTCAGCATATCCGCATTGTCAATCACCAACATATCCGATGTGGGAGCTGCCATTACCACAGATCCCAACATCAATGTTGTCATGATGATCAACGCAAAACTCAGACTAACAAAAGATATTAACCTGCGTTTTTTTTGTTCTCATGCTTCCTCCTACTTTACGATAAACTCGTTCAGTGATGCTGCAATCTCCTCAGCGTTGTCCGCATGAATAATCAAAGTCAATGGTTTAGACAGATCCAGACTGAAAATACCCATGATGCTTCTTGCATCTACGATATAACGACCGGTCCCGAGGTCAAAATTGCCTTCTAACGGAAAGATTTTTGCGTTGAACTCCTTTACTTTTTCTACGCTAGGCAAGCTAACTAATACTGTTTTCAATTTATTTTCCTCCTTGTGTAGTATTTTCTTTTATTATTATGACAGATTTTGAAAAAAATGGATTTTTCTGCCCAGAAAAAGAACCTCTTTTATATACTTTGCCGTAAAACTACACTCCTTTATGGTGTGTTTTGGTGATTGTCTTATTTTCTATTCTTCGCTTGTCCAAAAGGCATAGGTGTCTTTGTTAATTGCTTTTGCATGTAAAGTCTGTTCTTTTTTCTTTTCAGACATATGTTTTTCGGAATTACTCTTTTCAATTTCTTCCTGCATGGAACAATATCCATCTCTCTTATAGATGTCTTCACATACGTCGGCATTACAATCCATATCCATAACGATTTCTCCTGCTGCCTTTTTAACTTCTACATTGGCAACTTTATAAGATAAATCTACAATTTTTTCATAATGCTTTTTTGCTTCTGCCGTCATCTCTTTTACATGAAAACTTTTTACCTTCTGATACTGTTCATACGCCTGCATAATTTCAGGAATATAATAACTTTCCAGTTTTCTTGTATAGCTTTCTTTTCCCTGATCATTTAAAAACTTTACAGCCCAAACAATATAAGCGATTTTAGAATCCTTTTCTGCCAATTTATCAATATTGGTTCCTTTTTTTGTTTTGGCGTAGGAATCTTTTTTAATAAAAGGATTATCTTCTGAATTTTCATTTGTTTCTCTTACAAATTCTTCAGTTGTGGTTTCTTTATTC
>ERZ1034952.1764-NODE-1764-length-16921-cov-7.730997_pt1 | contig 16921 bp, 6 predicted proteins | sample MGYA00520625_ERZ1034952 | MGnify/ENA primary metagenome ERZ1034952 (study PRJEB33766, sample SAMN09781773) | gut metagenome | biome: gut microbiome | host: Homo sapiens | place: Madagascar | study: EMG produced TPA metagenomics assembly of the PRJNA485056 data... | reverse complement strand
GAATATATAAATTTACAGGCGGCGAATTTTATTGTGAAATTTTATAAAAATAACATAAAAATTGACGGTGTTGCGGATGACGAAGAGCTTCGCTGTGCGTTCAATAATGTAAAAGTCATATTGAAAAGAAATATGATAAAGTATCAGACAAAATATCCGGAAGAACATGCGGAAAAAATGAGATATACTTTTGACAGATTTTTTCTTGACGCGTGGCACGGCGGGTGTTGGTGCGGAATGTACTGGATGATGTACGAGGCGTTTCACGAAATGCCTTTTAAGCGTTATGCGGAGGAATTGTGTTTACAGTATTATGAGCTTATAAACAGTCAAAGCATTTGGCACACCGACATAGGCATTCTTTTTCTGCCGATGTGCGTTCCGGATATGCGTTTTAACCGAAGCAAGGAAGCAAAAGAAGCGCTGGTGCTTGCGGCGGATTGCTTTCTGACAAAATGCGCGGCGAACGTGCAAAACGAAAATTCTAAAGAATTTTTGACAGATAAACAAGTAAAAAATCGGAACGGTAAGAAAAGCGGCTTTAATGATTTGCGGAAGAATATGGGCGGTAAAATAAGTAATTTAAATAATATACTGATTCTTATGTTTGCCGAAAAAATAACGGGGAATCGCAAATATACATCAGCGGGAGAAAAAATTTTATACAACGTTTTAAAAAATAATATAGACAATAGCGGGAGAGCTTTTTTCCTATATAGTTCCGGCAAAAAATTCGATGACACATCGCTTTTTAATATGGAAGCGCACGGCGGATATACGCGTGCACAAGCCTGGGCGCTTTGGGGCCTTTCAAATCTATATACGCGTTTGGGCAGCGAAAAAGTATATAATTATTTTTTCAAATGCTTTGATTATCTTGAAAAAGCATCGTGTGGTAAAACCGTTTTGAAATATTGTATTTGCGGTTCCGACGGGGATTATGATGACAGCACATCTACGGCAATTGTGCTTTGCTCGATATTGGAATTTATAAAATCATTGCCCGAAGAAAGCTGTGAATACAAAAAACTTATGAAAGCGGCAAAAAGATATATGAGTGGATTGCTTCAATGTGCGGCAAAGCCCGAAGAGCTTACAGAGGGACTTTTAGACAGAGGATTTATTCTTCATGCAACACATGAGGAACGCGGGGTAAAAACTTCCGCGACGGTTTCGGGAGATTACTTTTACGTTGAAGCTCTTATGCGCTGTCTTTACAACTGGCAGCCTTATTGGGACTAAATATTTTGAAGGGAGAAAAAGATATGAAAAAACTTATTGTACTGTTAATTGCATTAACAATGGTGTTGGGGGGATATGCCTCTGCCGCTCCGTCAGACACGGCTCTTCTGAGGGTAGGTGCCGTAGGGGTTATGGTAGGAAACGATAATGGCGACATGGAACTGTCGAAAGAAATAAAAAGAAGTGAATTCGCCGTTATAATTTGCAGACTTGCCGGCTGCGGAGAGCTTGAACCTGCGGATTCGCGTTTTGATGATGCCAAAGCCGCATATTGGGGAAGCGGATACATTGAAAATGCGGCTGCAATGGGAATAATAAGCGGTGTTGATAAAAAGCATTTTGAGCCGGAAAGAAGCGTAACATACACCGAATGTGCAAAAATGCTCCTGTGCCTTTTGGGATATGGCGGTGAAGCTGAAAAACTCGGCGGATATCCCGGAGGATATATAGCAAAAGCGGCGGAACTCGGTCTTTACGACGGTGTTTTGCAGGAAGGCGAAAATGCAATACGCGGCGAAATAGTGAAGATGATTGACAATGCATTTGATGTAAAACCGCTGAAGCCTATGTACGGTAAGGACGGAGGGTATGAGCTGTCAAACGAAACACTTTACGAAAAGCTTACAAAAAGCAGTGAGCTTACGAAAATTCGCGGAGTGCTTGAAGGAAACGAAATTTCGGACGCAGACCTTGACGGCGAAATAAAAATAGACGGTATTGTTTACCAAAGTCCGAAGGCATATTCCGAATATTTGGGAATGACTGTTTTGGCATATGCCGGAGAAAATGACGGAAAAACAGAAATTACAAACCTTATTTCTGTGGAAAGCTCAAACAAAGTATATGAATTTGACGCTGAAAACGTTGAGGTTACGGAAGGTTATATCGAAAATACAAATGAAGACGGTACACGGAAAAAGCTTAATATAAACAGCGCAACAAAGTTTTTCATAAACGGCAGAGAGGTTTTAAATCCGAGTTTAAACGATAAAAGAGCAGATTACGGTTCGTATTCGGTTGTTGATAACAATTCCGATAAAACTGCCGATTATGTTTTTATAAAATCACCCGAAAGCGTAATCGCGGACAGAGTAAACGCGGAAAAGAAAGCCGTGTATTTTAAAAACGGATATACGGCGGCAGGCAAAACGGGATTTGTTTTTAAAGAAAATGATGACGATTGCCGCTATACGTTTTTAAATGCCGACGGCAGTTCTTCGTCTTTTGATGAAATTAAGCCTTCCGATGTGCTTTCGTTTTTGGCAAGCCGCGATAAAAAACTTGTTACGGTTATAGTAAGCCATGAAAAGATTTCGGGCAAAATAAGCGGCAAACGCGGCGAATACGTTGAAATAGACGGAAAGGAATATAAAATCGCAAGAGGAGGCACAGTAACTTATAATATAGGTGACAGTGCAGAGTATGCCATTGATGCGTTCGGAAGAATTGCGGGCATTACGGGAGCAAAGAACGCAGGACTTAAATATGCCTACATAACGGACGCAGGAATTAAAAGCGGAATAGGCGGCAAGACGGAAATTCAGGTGATTCACGGCGGAACTCCGGAAAAGTCGGTTAAAACAAGCGGCGGTACGGAGACAATAAGTTATTATTTGCAAAATGAAGAAAAAAACGTTTTAAGCCTGGCAGACAGAGTTATTTTCGGCATCGACTGTTTTGTCGGAGAAGGAGAGAGCGTTTCGTCAAGCGAAATATCGCCGTCGGTTTTAAAAGAATGTGCGGCGGGTTATGCTCTTAACAAAGACGGCGAGGTTTCGGAGCTTTACATATACAATGTGCCGGATCTTATGAAGTCATACACATTTAATGCAAAACTTTTTGCATTCGGCGGAGAAAACGTGGACAGGGGATTTTTCTCGGACGAATCCACAAGCGTAATATGTATACCGAATACGGTTAAATCATCTGATGACTATGATGTGAGAGTTTCGGTGACGGACAAAAACACATACACCGTGTACGGAGTTTTGGGATTGCCCGTAAACGAAGCCGGGGCACAGAGAAATGCAGAGCCTCAGAATGTTATAATACTGAGAACATCAATGGATTCTTCACAGCCTGCAAATATTACAAAAGACAGAGATATTTGCATGGTCGGCACGGTGTCTAAAACAGCTTCGGAAGATGGCGGAGAAATATATAAGATAGAAATGCTTAACAGTGATGAAAAACTCTCTCTTGAGACAAAGGCTGACAGTGCTGCAAATTCCGCAGCATCTAAGCTGCGCAAGGGCGATCTCGTTCAATTTGTAAAAGACAGCTCGGGTAAAATTGAAAACATCAAAAAGCTTGCCTCGGTTCAGGGACTTAAGGATTTTTCGGATACTGGAAATCTTTACGGCGAAGTGTGGAGTATAGACTATAATATGTATGACTATTTCAGCAACAGTATGGTAGATTTGATAACCGTAGCTTTCGGAAACGGTGCTGAAAACAAACAGGTACGTCTTTTCCTTGAAGACGGACAGCCTGTTTACAGATATGACAGAAGGTCGGGTTATATTTACGCCGGAGATACGGGAGATATTACATCCGTTACGGCTTCTGCCGCAGACGCGTCAAAAATATTTGTTTTGATGGAGGATAACGATGCGCTTGCATTTGTAATTATAGATGACTGAGGAGGTGTTTTCGGTTGAAAAAAATATTTTCTGTTTTACTTGCATGTATAAGCTTTTGCTGGATTTTTCCGGCTTCTGCCGCTGCGGAGTTTTTAAACGCCTCGGCGGAAGAAAGTGTTGCAGCCGATATAGATGCGCTGAGCGATGATATGCTTTTGTCGGTTCCGCTCACAGATGACGGCTATCTTCTCGACCCGCTGGTGCTTGATGAAATTTCAAAAGGTGAAAACGGGAGTGAAATTACATGGAGCAGTTCGGCTCCCGAAATTATTGCGGAAAACGGTGCCATAACGCTGCCGGAGAAAGAAACAAGAGTGGTGGTTACGGCAAAAGCCGTTTTGGGAAATGCAGAAAAAACAAAGAATTTTGAATTTCTCGTTGCAGGAAAAAGAACTGATATTGAAGGACTGCCGCTTTGGCGCGAAAAGATAATGTCCGATGATTTTTCCGACAGCGTGCAGGGCGCGTACATAGAGACAACAAACTTAGATTCGGGGTCTGACTTTGTATCCGAAGAAAGAGGAAGAATCCGTCTTGAAAGACGCGAGTGGGTGAGCGGAAAAGAACCGGCTGTAAGGTTTTATTTTGATGATAACAAAACGCCTTTGTCGGGAGAGTTTCTTCAGGAGCTGACATTGACAAGAACAAGCGATATAGCAAGGCTGCGCTTCGGGATAAACGAGCAGTGGCAGTATTTTACGCAGATATACTGGGAAGGCAATAATTTTATAATTTCGTATCGCGACGAAAATTTAAAGACGGCTTCAAAAACGCTTGATATGACGGGAATGAAAACGGCTAAAATTTCATTGCTATCGAATTATACAAGCGGGACGCCGATGTTTTCGATGTGGATAAACAATAAGCTTGCCCTGTCAAATGTTTTTTGCGTACAGGACGTAAATCCCAAAAATGCAAAATGGATGCAGTTTTATACCGTAAGTTACGGTAATTTTTCCGGAGTCGGTGAGATAACGGCAGATAATTACGGCGTTTACAGGCTTACGGAGGCACCTGTTTCGGGTGACGATGAAGAGCTTCTGCAAAAAGATTTTGACTTGTTGACGGAGGAAAGCATACTTTCCGCTCCGAAAGCGGACGGATTTCTTATCGATAATCTTGATACGGACATTGTAACAAGCGGAAGATACGGAAGCCTGATTTCATGGACAAGTTCGGATGAAGACACAATATCTCCGCTCGGCAAAGTTACAAGAAGGGAAGAAGACAAAGAAGTTACGCTTATGGCGCATCTTACGCGCGGCGAATATTCTCTGGAGAAAAAATTCGAATTTACCGTTGCATCGCGCATGAGAGAGTTTGAAGGAATGACGGGAAATAGGTTCCCGGAGTTTTTTGACGATTTCTCTGACGGAAAACTTGACGGACGAATAAAAACCGACAGGTTTACTTCCGATGGGGACAGTTTTTCGGAAGACAACGGAAAACTTACGGTTACGAGAAACAAATGGGCAACCTCAGAGCCGTGCCTGCAATTTTATTTTAATTCCGATATGGATACCAGAAGCGATAAATTCATACAGGAAATGACATTATCCAGAACAAACGATACGACAAGAATAAGATTCGGAAATAACGCAAACTGGAATTATGTTTCCCAGCTTTCATGGCACGGCAATACGCTTTCCATGGATTACAGAGACGAAAATCTGCAGGTTGCTTCAAAGTCACTTGATATGACCGGACAAAACAAGCTTAAAGTTACGGTTCTTATGGATATAGACGCGCCGACGCCGACATTTTCCGTGTGGCTTAACAACAGACTTTTTCTTGAAAATGTATATTCAAGATATAATTTAAGTCCGAAAAATGTTAAATGGACGCAGGTGTATCTTGTGAGCTTCGGTGACTTTTCGGGTACGGGCAGCGTTTCGGTGGACAACTACGGAGTTTATAAAATAATGCCGGATATGAGCGACGAAGAAAGGTGCATAGCAGACAGTGAGGCGCTGAAATATGAAAGTCTTCTTTCGGGAATATCTGTTTTGGAGGGCACAATAAGCGATGATTTGATTCTTCCGCAATACGGTGAAAACGGCAGCCGGATTTACTGGACTTCATCGGATACGGGGGTAATAGAAAATGACGGCAGGGTTATAAGAGACCCGTATGAAAACAAAAGCTGTATTATGACAGCCGAATTTGTATCGGGAAGTGTACGTAAAACAAAGCAGTTTGAATTTACGGTTTTGTCGCTTCAGGTGGAAATCGGCGATGTTCCGACAGTGCGTGAGATGATAGTTCAAAACGACTTTTCCGGAGAAGAAAGCGAGAATTTAATTGTTACGAACGAATCCGGCGGCGGAAAAGTGTACATAAAAGACGGCGCGCTTTGTATAGATAAAACCGGAGACGGCTCAGCGCAAGTCAGCGCGACAATATATTCCGGAGCAGACAAAAACGCGTCTGCCGCAGGCGTTATAGGACTTGAATTTGATGTTGAGAGGGAGAAAAGCTCAAGCGTGCAAATCCGCTCTCTTGACGCTGCCGGGAATCTCTATTATTCTTTTGCATGGGGAAGCGACGTTATAAGCGCATATTATTCAAACACGGCGGGCGTTACGGGAACGAGCTCAAAAGTATGGGGCGGCAAGGCAAATAAGCTGCATTTTAATATGATGTTTGACTGCTCAAGGTCAACATATTCAATGTGGGTTGACGGACAGCTTGTAATTCACGACAAATATTCAAGAATTGTGGGAACAAGCGCAATAAGCTATACAATGTTTTATCTTGAGTCCAAAAATTCAATAAAAATACGCGATTACAAGCTGTATCACGCAATACCTCCGAAGGCAGAGCGGCTTTCGTACGATTTGAGGGCATTTTCCGTAAACGATATTCTCACAAAGCCTTTTGTCGGCGGAAATATTATAGATTCCGATTTGAAGCTGCCCGAAATTCTTCCGTACGGAACCGAAATAACATGGTCAAGCTCAGATGAGGAAGTTATAAACCCCATAAGCGGTGCGGTGACAAGACCGAGAAATGTTGCGAAAAATCCTAAAGTTACCTTAACTGCAGAATTTGAAAACAGCGGTCTTTCAAAAACGCTTACTTATGATTTTACGGTACTTCGCGATTTTGACGACGCTGAAGAAAAGGCAAAGGCTGAGGCGGATGACATTACGCTGGATATTTTAACGAGTGAAAACCCGAATGAGATAACGATGGCGCTGAAGCCTTTGAAAAAAGGGTTCTACGGAAGCGATATAACATGGGAAAGCTCAGACAAATCCGTTATTTGGAACAGCGGACACGTTGTGCGGCCGCGCTGGGATGAAAGCGCAAAAGAGGTTACGCTTACGGCAACCGTAGGAGGCAGATTCAAAAAGAGCTTTGAATTTACCGTGCTTCCCGATGAAAAGCCGAAAGACCCGGGTTATATCACCGATGAGGAATTTTTCGGCAAATGGAGCGGCACAGAGTGGACCAAAGACGGAAAATTCGACTATACTTTGCCGGGACTCGGAGCAGTCGAAGCCGCTGCCAAGGCAGGTGACTATGAGTCTGCAAAAAAAGAGCTTCTTTCTTATATTCAAGGCAGAGAAGAGAAAACAAGTCTGGGACTTATGCAAAGGTATACCGGCTGGAGCAATATGTGGGCTGACGGTGTTCAGGATATTTCCGAAGCATGCGCATATTATAAGGGCGATATAAGCGTAACGGGGGACAACTTCGAGGCGGTTTATTCGAACATTTATAATCCTAACGCAATCACCAAGGGCGGCGTGAAGGCTTTTGAAATAATAGCCAAGTACAATGAAGATAATGCGGCCCTTATAGCCGGGCATGATTACGAAAACGAAAATATGCGCCCGGTGCTTGAACTTACGGTAAACGGGGAAGTGAAATATTTCCCGGCTTGCGACAGTGCAACCGTGCGTGCGGGCAGCTATTCAAAAAAGCATTATGACGGCGGAGGTATTCTGAAAGCAAAAACTTTCGGAGAATTCTTAAGCGATGAAACATATAGGGTGCTGCTTAAATTCGATTTGTCGGCGCTCAGCTCGAAAGACACGATAACAAACGGAAGGCTTCGTCTTTATGCAAAAAGAGATACGCCGTTTGCCGACAGCTCGGAACTTTTGCTTGTTAATACACTGAGCTCATCGTGGGAAGGCAGCAAAGTTGTTTGGGACGGTCTTTCATTTGTGGTACACAATTATAACGGAATCCCGGGCGGATATGCATGGGGTTCAGAAAAAAGCTCAAACATAGAGTATGCTTATCAGACGGTTCGGTTTATGCAAACAAGAACCGTTATAGCCGAGTATCTTTACACTAATAACGAAAAGTATGCATATGCACTTCTTTCAAATATAGCCGATTTTATAAAAGATTCGGGAACAGCTACACCGTATCCGAGGCTTCTTGATGCGGCTCTGAGAATGCAGCAGTGGATTGTTGTTCTGAAATATTTAAAGAACAATAAATATATGGATTCCGAGCTTTGCACAATGTTTCTTAAAAATATGTGGAGCAATATAAACTATTATTCTACAAAAAACGGCGCAACCTCAAACTGGCTTGATTATGCATATCTTGCAGAGTTTTACGCTTCCCAGGCTTTTCCGGAGTTTAAAGTTTCAAGCGAAGGCGTAAAAACCTCGACGAATCATTTTACCGAGGGAATTAAAAAAAGCTTCCTGCAAGACGGCACATATATAGAAGCCACAAACGGTTACAGCAATTCGGTTCTTTCAATGCACCGCGATTTTAAAAAGGCGGCATACAGCATGGGGATAAGCCTTCCGGAAGAATATGATGAACGGCTTAGAAAAGCTGTATACGGAATAGTGCTTATGTACGGCTCCGGAGGAGGCGCATTGCAATACGGCGATGAAGGGTTAGGAACGCGCAGCACAAACGGCTACGGGCAGTTTGTGGAGTGGTTTGACGATTATGAGCTTCAGTATATAGATTCGCAAGGGCAAAAAGGCACGGAGCCTTCATGGACTTCACATCTTTTTGAAAACAGCGCGTACACGGTATTGCGCAGCGGATGGGAAAAAGACGACACTGTGCTTTTTACGAATGTGCGCGGCGGTGACGGAGGACATGGTCATGCAGACGATAATGAAATAGTGCTGTCAGCATTCGGCAAAAGACTTTTGGTTGACAGCGGTAAATTTAATTACGATGCATACAGCGAAGTAAGGCAGTATGCGCTATCCACAAGAGCACACAACACCGTGCTTATTAACAATACTTCTCAGAGAAACGGCTGGCTCAGCCCGTCAACAGAATGTGTGGGCACGGTTCACAGCTTTGTTGCGGATAAAAACTACGACTTTGTAAGCCAAAGCACAAAAAGTAATGCGTCAAGCGGTCATAAAAGAAGTATACTCTTTATAAAAGACGGACCGATTGTGGTTTCCGATTATATGACGCCGAATGACAAAAAATCCGAAAACAGCTTCAAGCAGCTTTGGCATATGACGCCGGAAGCGAACATGAGCATAGAAAATGAAAGCGGAGTTATACGGTCAAATTTCGAAGACGGCAAAAATATTATAGTTGCGTCGGGCGACAGAGACGCCGCATCTTATGCAGAAGACGGCTTTTACGATATGGGTAACGATGTAAGAGTGAAATACGGCCTGTTTGAGAGGAAAAGCAAGGGCAATACGATTATGAATACCGTATTGCTGCCGACGGATTACAAGGACGCCGCGCTTTCCGCACAAACGCTCGAATCACCCGAAGATGTTGCCGCATTAAGCTTTGAGGTTAAGGGTAAAAACGGAACGAAAAAATATATTTATGCGCAGGATAACAGGGCAATTACGGGGGTTTTGAACATAGACGGTTTAAAAACCGATGCGGAGATTCTTCTTTTGGGAAGAGATGAAAAAGGAAGAATAACAGACCTTGCAATGATTGGCGGAAGCTATGTTACAAAAGACGGGGAAGACATCGTAAGCTGCGGCAAAAAGACGGACAATGTTTCTGTTTTTTCAAACGGCGCAGATGTGAACATTTCTTCTTACGAGAGCAATTTTACGGCATCGAATTTTAAAATTAACCTTGCAAATCCCAATGTGAAAAATGTGTTTGTGAACGGTGAAAGCACGCAATACTCATTGGACAAAAACAATTTTCTCAGTGTCGGAAGCGGCAGAAAAGAAGAAAAACAGGAAAATGACAAAAATTCAGACAAAGGTATAGGAGGCAGCGGAAGCGGCGGAAATGAGCCTCAGCCCACAGTATCTCCGCAGCCGACGCAAACGCCCGATACGGCTTTTAAAGATATTAAAGACCATTGGGCGGAAAAGTATATTGAAAGCATGGCAAAACGCGGAATCATAAACGGCGTCGGAGACGGTTTGTTTGAACCCGACAGAGCCATAACGCGTGCGGAGGTTATCACAATAGCCGCAAAAACTGCCGGAATAAGAGAAGAAAATTATAAGGGCGGTTTTAGCGATGTGTCGGAAAATGACTGGTTTGCAAAAAACGTTCAGGCTATGCTTTCTGCGGGTCTTATAGCGAAGGATAGCGTTTTCAGACCAAATGACGGCATAACGCGCGAAGAATTTGCAAAGATTATAAGCGGCACGGCGGACTATATGAAACTGCAAAAGGGAGAAGAAAAAAATATAGAGTACAGCGATGAAAGTTTAATAAGCGGCTGGGCAAAACCATTCGTTTATGATGTTACAAACCGCGCTCTGATGCTCGGAAACGAAAAGGGCGAATTTATGCCGAAAAACGGAGCTACGAGGGCAGAGGCTGCAACAGTGTTTTACAGGTTTTTAAATGGCAATACCGAAAATTAAAATTTTAGGAGGTTTTATCATTATGAAAAAGAAAATCACAGTACTTTTGTTGGCTTTGGTAATGCTTGCATCTTGTGTGCCGGCGTTTGCGGAAGGAGAAGAGAATGGGCTTGCGGCGCTTACAAAGGAGGATATTCTTTCGGTTCCGCTTCGGGATGACGGCCGGCTCATTGATAACCTTGACCTTGATTTGTACAAGGAAATCGGGGGCGAAAGCGTGACATGGACATCGAGCGACCCTTCCGTGATTTCGGAAAACGGCGTAGTTTCACGCGGTGAGGAAGACAAAGACGTTACGCTTACGGCGAGCGTCGGAGAGAACGAAACAAAAAGCTTTGACTTTAATGTTCCCGCTGCGCAAAACAATGTTTATGCGCTTCCGAATATGACGGAAAGCTATGTTGATGAGACTTTTTCGGGAACGGAGCTTCCGGCAAATGTCACCACACTTCCGTGCGACCCCGAAAAAGATACGTACGAGGTAAAAAACGGAAAGGCGGTGCTTACAAGAAGCGACTGGTCATATTTGAAAAAGGAACCGGGATTTGAGATTTCAAAAGACGCTTCAAAAACGGCGATTTCAGGCAAATTCGTAATTGACTTTACCGTAAACACTACATCTCGTTATTTAAGATATGCTTTCATTGAAAAAAACTGGAGCGGATATGCGGCATATTGTATATGGGACAGAAGTGCGGGAACATTCAGCGTGGATTATACAGACGATGGCGCGTCTGCAAGCACATCGCATAATATCGGAAATTTTCAGGACAATAAAATGAAGTGCACGTTTTTCTTTGACACGACCGCGAAAAGATTTTCGCTCTGGATAAATAACGAGCTTATTCTGACAAATGTTAAATTCCCTTCAAACGTAGGAAATATAGGAATGTTCAGAATATTTACTCTGACAGACTCATCAATGAACGGCACCGGAAGCGTGGCACTTGACAATGTTAAAATCTATAAGGCAGAAGAAAGTACGCTCTTTACGGACGCACTTGCGCTTTCTGAAAGCAGTATTCTTGCGGCTCCGAAAATTCGGGAAGAAAACGGAACGGAATTTCTCTGTGATGACTTGAATCTTCTCACGAAGGCGGCAAGCGGTGCAGATATAGAGTGGAGCAGCGAGCCGGCACTTATTGATTCCGAGGGAAGAATTACAAGACAGCTGACAGATACGGAGGTTACGCTTTGCGGCAGCGTTTCCGACAGCAACGGGAACAAGCTTGAGAAGACATTTGCGTTTAACATACCCGGAAAATATCACGATGTGGCAGGCATCGGTTACCCGAGAGAAGGTGAAATGATTTATTCCGATTCTTTCTCGGACGGTGTGATTGCACAAAATATTTCGTATGACAGTTCCAAAGGTTCCGTGGAGGAAAAAAGCGGAACTCTTTCGCTGACATCACCGGGTTGGTCTGAAATTCCGTATATAAGGATCTATAATAATACCAAAGCGAGTGCTTCGGATTTAAACGGAAAGTTCTGTGAGGAGTTTGTGGTAAAAAGCACATCGGACAGATTCAGAATGAGATGGATAAACAGTAATTGGGAAGAAGTTACATATATGGAAATAACAAACTTCACAAATCTCGTTTTGAATTATAAAGACGAAAGCGGAGCGCGGACATTGCAGAGCACCGTAGAAGCAAACGGAACCTATAAGGTTAAAGTGTTGTTTGACTTTTCGGTGACGCCGGCACGTATGACGGTATGGCTCAATGACACCAAAATTCTCGACGATGAGTATACCAAAGCGCAGAGGGGCGTTGCGTGGACGCAGTTTTATACGGCAGGCAGCGGAAGCTACGGCGGAAAAGGCGTGCTGACCGTTGACAATTACAAGGTTTACAGAGTTGACGAAAGTGAAACGCCCGGATTTTACGTCGGTGATTTTGAATATACAAATGCAGGTACGGTTGTGAAAGGTGAAAACGGAGTAAGCATCCCTGCTTTTGTGACAAATTCCGAAAACGAAAGGGAAGTTGTGCTTATATTGGCTGTATACACGTCTGATGGGAAAAGGCTTAATAGTGTTGCCGTTACAAAAGCGGCGCTTTCGCCTTTGTCGCAGCAAAAAATTTCTGCGTCCGTAAACATCGAGGATGTGCCGGAAAATGCGACAATGAAAGCATTTCTGTTTGAAGATCTTAATAATATAAAACCGATAAAATAGTATTTTGCTATGGAGGGAAAATGAAAATTACTGAAAAAAACTTTGACGGTGTATATATAAAATATGACGGCGAAAACGCCGAAATAGGTTATGGAAGCAAAGCGCAGAAAATGCGTGCGGAATTTATGCTTAACAAGAAAATCGAAAACGGAGAAAAAAGCTTTGAAATCAGTGAAACTCCCGTTTTTGATTTGTGCGGACCGATGATAGATGTGTCGCGCGGCGGCGTTATGACGGCGGAAAGCGTTTGCCGTTTTGTGAAAAAATGTGCGCAGCTCGGGCTTAACATGATAATGCTTTATACGGAAGATGTGTACGAAATGCCCGAGTATAAATCCTTCGGATATATGCGCGGAAGATACAGTGCGGAAGAGCTGCGCAGAATAGACAGTTACGCTTCATCTTTGGGCGTTGAAGTGATTCCGTGTATACAAACCCTCGGTCATCTTGCAAAATTTTTGCGCCTTGGCGAAGTGTCGGCGGAAAACGGCAGTGTTTTGCTGTGCGGCGATGAAAAGGTTTATAAGTTTATAGAATGTGAAATCAAAACCATGAGCGAAGTATTTAAAAGCCGCAGAATCCACCTCGGCATGGACGAGGCAGACGGACTCGGACTCGGAAAATATCTTTCAAAGCACGGATTACGTGATAAAATGGATATTTTCAACGAGCATTTAAAAAGGGTTTTGGAAATAGCAACAAAATACGGCTTTGAACCCATGATTTGGAGTGATATGTATTTCAGCTCCGATTCGCCGCAGGACTATTACGAGCCCGATTATGTCATACCGCAGCATGCAATTGACAATGCTCCTGAAAATGTGTCGCTTGTCTTTTGGGATTATTATCATAAGGAATACGATTATTATGATAAAAAATTCATTCAGCACGAGCGCTTTAAAAACAAGACTGTCTTTGCGGGCGGCATCTGGACTTGGGACGGATATGTGCCGAATTTCAAGTATACGCTTGATACAATGGCGCCCGCTCTTTCGTGCGCCGCAAAGCACGGAGTTAAAACCGTGCTTGCAACAATGTGGGGGAATGACGGTACTGAAACGCCGATGGAGCTGGCAGAATCGTCTCTGGCTGTTTTTTCGGAATATTGCTATAAGGGCGATAAATGCACGGAGGAGGATATTTTTCGGGCGGCGGAATACATAAGCGGTGAGCCGCGTGAGCTGACGGACGCAGTAGCGGCTTTTCACTGCGGCTTTGACGGAGCCGACAGAGTGGGCAAAAGCGTTATATACGGAGATCTGCTCCTTGATACCGTTTGGCACGATATAGACTATTCTTCGGTTTCGGAAATTTACGAAAAGTCTCTTGAGACGGTAAACAAATACAAAAAGTGCAGGTATTATGCATATTATAACGCATTGTTTTCCGCAGCTCTGAAAAAAGCTGATATAATGGGTAAACTTCGTCCGGCTTACGAAACGGGAGACAAGACGGAGCTTGCGCGCATTGCGCTTGCCGACATACCTAAGCTTTCAAAGCTTTATCAAAATTTCTATAACGAGTTTAAAAAAGCTTGGCTTGAAACAAACAAGGTTTTCGGATTTGAAAAGTTTCAGCACCGTTTCGGCGGCATGAATATGAGATTTGAGTTTGTATCGGAGAGGCTTTTGGATTATGCTGAGGGAAGAACGGATAAAATCGATGAGTTTTGCGAAGAGGTTATAAAAGGAATCAACAAAACATGGAGAGATTTTGCCGATTATTCTCAGATTTAACGAAAGATGGGGCTGCGGCAAAATGAAATTATTTTGCTGCAGCCTCTTTGTAGCTTTTGCTTCGGGCAAAATTGCTTTTGCGGAAAGGATTGTTTTATGAGAAATGTTAAAGATTACGGAGCTGTCGGCGACGGTGTGTCGCTTGACACAAAAGCTATTCAGAAGGCAATCGATTTGGGGGGAACGGTATATATTCCCGAAGGTATTTACCGCGTAGGAACACTTTATTTGAGAAGCAACGGCGGATTGCATCTTGCTGCCGGGGCAACACTTCTTGCAAGCCATGAGCGCAAAGACTACAATTCAGACGATTTTTGCGTGCAGAATGTGGTTTCCGCAAACGAAAAGGTGACAGGCGCGCATCTTATATGTGCGATTGAGCAGGAAAACATCACAATAGAAGGTCATGGGACGATTGACGGTCAGGGGGATTTCTGGATGAATGAGAGCAATACTCAGCCGGGATGGCCGAATGCGGATGACCGTGATTATGCCCCGAATGAAAATCGCCCCGGTCAGATGATTTTCATATGTGAATGTAATAATGTGCATGTCACCGATGTTAATATTGTAAACGGTCCTTACTGGCATTTGTTTTTTCACGGATGCGACAATGTGCATGCAAGAGGCTTAAAGATTAAAGGAGATCTTCCCAGGTGGACAAATGACGGAATCGATATTGACTGCTGTTCGCGCGTAACGGTAAGCGACTGTGTGATAGAAGTCGGAGACGATGCAATTACACTGCGCGGACACGATGCGCCGCTTAAAACTCAGAAAAAATGCGAAAAGATTACCGTTACAAATTGCGTGCTTTATTCTCACCGCGATTACGGCATTAGGATAGGCGTGGGCGACGGATTGATTTGCGATTGCGTGATTTCCAATGTTACAATTGACGCGCCGAATTATGTGGGAATAGGAATGCTCGGGCGGTGGAGCGACACATCGCGGACAGTTTCAAGTATTGAAAATATTTGTATTTCAAATGTGAATATTCACTCAAGATGTCCGCTTGAGATTTGTGCTGCATACGGTGAAACGCCTTTGCCGCATACGTGTTACATAAGAAATATACTGATGAATAATATTATGCTTTTTACGGAAAAAAGAAATATTATTAAAGGCTTTCCCGGTGCGGCGCTTGAAAATGTTGAAATGAGTAATGTTATTTTACGTCCGGGTAAAAATGCCGATGAAAAGGTTTTTCAGATAAGCTCTGCTGACGGAGTTATGCTTGACAGCATTAAAATTGTCGGGGAAGATAATGCCGAGAAAAGAATTTACTTTGATAATTGTAAAGATGCAAAGGTTTGCAATAAATTCTGATGTGCATTTTTTTCGTAGATTTTATTATAACCGCCATGAAAGCCGAAATTCGGCAGTTAACTGAAAAGATTTCATTTTTTAAGGATTGGTAAGTTAAAAGACTTACACATTTTATTTTTCCGTATGAGTCTGATCTTTTCTGTAATTAGACGGTGAAACCCTATAGTTTTGTTTGAAGCAGTGGCTGAATGAATACACATCCGAAAAGCCGCACTGAAACGCTATATCCGAAACAGGCTTTGAAGTATTCAAAAGTAATAGTTCTGCCTTGTTCAGGCGAACGTCTCTCAAAAATTCATGGGGTTTCTTTTTATATACAGCATAAAAAATACGTCTGAAATGCTTTTCGCTTATGCCTGTCACTTCCGCAATCTTACCGATTTTCAAATCGGAACGGCTATAATTTCGGTTTAAATAATCAAGAGCAATTTCAATTTTATTTGCCATTTTATAATTTATCTCATCAAAAACAAGGTCATTGTAAAGCCGGCCAATTATCTGATATAAAATTCCATTGCATATCATTTGGGAACCGGGCAAACCCGTGGCATACTCGTTAACAGCTTCCCGAAATAGTTTCTCATACCGATATGCGTTTTTTTTCGAGCAAACAGTATCAAACGGCAAATTACGGGTTGATGAAGCCGGGCTTGTGTCAAAATTAAAACTGACGGCAATATATGAAACGGCGCCGCAGCCGTATGCACTGCTTTTATCTATGGAGCCTTTTGCTATATATGCAACCTGTCCTTTTTTTATCTGAACGGTCTTTCCTTGTTTTTCATATCCGAGAGTTCCGTCTGTGACAAAGGCAAAACTATCGTGATTTCTGGGCTTGTCGGAAATATAAGGAGCGCCGCATGTCAGTGTATCGCAAAAAAACACCGCATCATGAGTATATATCATCGTTTCTGTTTGCATTCTGTCTTTCCCTCTTTTCCTGTTCTTATTTTTATTATATCATATATTTTTTAGTGTTTCAATAAT
>ERZ1034952.1762-NODE-1762-length-16932-cov-3.451324_pt1 | contig 16932 bp, 20 predicted proteins | sample MGYA00520625_ERZ1034952 | MGnify/ENA primary metagenome ERZ1034952 (study PRJEB33766, sample SAMN09781773) | gut metagenome | biome: gut microbiome | host: Homo sapiens | place: Madagascar | study: EMG produced TPA metagenomics assembly of the PRJNA485056 data... | reverse complement strand
GGTCTGAGCCTCTGCCTTTGCTTCCTCGACACTCGCCGCATAGCTGTACCAGTAAACACCGACCTTTAGCCCTGCCGCCTTAGCCGCTTTGTAGTGGCTCTCAAAGCATGGGTCTTTCTGATTAGCGTACTTGCCGAAGCCAGCACGAATGATAACATAGTCGATACCAGCCGCCTTGACCTTTTTGAAGTCAACGTTCTGCTGGTACTGCGAAACGTCAATGCCCTTAAATGTCTTTGCCATAAAATTACTTCCTTTCTAAATCGTCAATTCTGTGATTAGCCACCTTGATTTTCTCATCGATCAAAGCATAATCCTGCTCCAGCTTGTAAGTCCTTGCAATAACGGAATTGTGCTTATCCACACGCTCAGACAGCTTGTCTATCTTGTACTCTATCAGTTTCTGACTATCGTACTGTGCCTGCTGCATAGTCTTTCGGCTGTTTGCCGCAATGACAAGCTGACACACTACCGCCGAAGCCGCCGTTATCAATGCGACGATAATTGCCTCCGTCATTCATCATCACCTGACTTTCTTTTGGCTGACTGCGTGCCGAAATAGAACGATATCACCACCGTAAACACCGTGATGAACTGCTCTGCTGAAATCGTGCGGCGCAGTGCCAACACGCAGAACACCGCTGTCAAGAACAGTGTTACAATGGACTTTACATCAATGAGTTTCGCTAACTTCTGATTCATGGTATACCTCCTTCGTGATTTCTTTAAACTGCTCCGGACTAATAACGCCTGCCTTGACAAAATCTTTGACCTTTGCCAGCGAATACACGCCCAGATCATAGAAACGTTTAATAATGCTGTAATACATCATTCGCCCTCCTCACCTATCAGCGTGCCTGTCATAGCGGCTGTGTATAACACTTGTGCCATTATTTTGTCCTGCTCGGTCACTGTAGGTTTTTCAAAATTTTCTTTTGTCAGCCCAGCGGCTTTCAGCATTTCTTCTTGCATTTTTGTCATACGCTACCTCCCACTTCTGACAATTTAACAACGTACTCTTCCTCTGACGGCACAGGTATTCTGTAGCTGTCATTACTGCCCTTGAACGTTACACTTCCACCTGCTTCAACTTCGATGTTCCGCAGAAAATCATCGTCAATCATGGTTGAAATATCCGTGACTATAGGCGTTGCCAATTCGTGGTATAACATCACGCCCTGCATTGCCTGCTTAAAGGTGGTGGCGTCGGTGTAGGCGGTGTCTCGCACACGCACTATTGCATTTTCCGAGACGTATAATCCAGATTCGTTGCCAATTACGCCTATCTTAGTATACTGATATTTCGGGCATAGAAAATTTGATGTGCCACCCCGAATGTCCGATATACTATCCAGATAGAAAAATGGGGTGTAGTCGCCGTCCTTGTACATCAGCCAGTTTTTTGTTCCCAAATCAACGCTGTTCACGCACTGAACATATTTCTTATTCTCGTAATCAATGTAATTCCGTGCCGTTCCTGCACTCCAGCCGTAGCCTGGCAGTGACTTAACGGCTTCGGGAATAAGATAGGTGTTGCGGTGGTAGGGGGTGTAGTCTCCCGAACTGCCTGCTATCAACGCTATATCGTTTTTGTAAACATTACCATATTCTGTTGGAAGCGTAAAACGTACATAAAATGCGCCCGATGGCGTTATGAACAATTTGTTTGGGTAGGTGTCCCCACTTTTGCTGTCACCGCCAATGTAATTTTTGCTGTGGTCATAAAATCTGACTTTCACGTTTCCAAATTTGGTACTGCCTGTGTACACAAAGATATAGGTTGAATTTGGAATAATTGGTGTATAATTTTTTGAACGAATCACAGTGGGATTCGATGCATCTAGTCCAGTGTCGTAACTAATCGTGTTCTTTTCCCATACTTCGTCCCACAGATTCTTCCCCTGCTCCACAACCTCCGTCACCCCCACGCTGACTACTTCCCCAACATTATAGGTGTAGTAATCGGCAGGGAACATTTTCTCAAATTCTTCCACTGTGCTAGGCTCGTTGCCTGCACCGAACATTTGGGTTAGGTCTATCAGCATTAGATTATTGCACTGCAATCCACCGACAGTGGTAGGGTCTACCGATTTTAAATTGATTGAAATATAATACGTGTGGTTTGCTATTGTCTGCGTTTCGGTATCATGATAAATTTTGATATCACGTATCTCTCCGTTATGACTTATTGACACAGCTTTTCCGTCTGTGGTTATTTTTAAGATGAAACTATTTTTTCCTAATTTTGTTGCATCACTATCCCAGGCTAGTATTTTATCTGTTTTTACAGTGTTGTTGTCGTCAAATGTCCTTATTTTTAACATAAAAAATGTTCGTGTATCGGTGATAGTGTTTGAAAAATCTGTGTTCGTTTTTACTAGCTGATTAAACACCACCGACTTACCGCCCACAGACTTCACGCTCATCAACTTCGCACCCGTAGGCACTGTCTTAGCGTATGCCGTATCCGTGTCGGTTTCAAACCTATGCGTCACGCCATTTCCCATGTCATACAGTGCATTCACACGTCTTTGCAGTTCCTTGTCGGTCAGCTTCACGGCCGATATTTCAGCCGTGTTCTCTGCTATCTTTCCGACGGCTGTGACATAATCGTCTGGCAGGCTGTCAGCCACCGCCTGTGCTGTCTGTGCGGCTGTTTCAGCGGCTGTTCTGTCCTCTGCGACCTTAGCGGTGTTTTCTGCCACTGTAGCTTTGTCAGCCGTCACCTGTGCCGCCATTTCCTGCACCGCCTGTCTATCCGCCGCAGTGCTGTCGGCGGCTGTCTTTGCGGTCTGTGCATAGCCTGCTGTAGCGGTCTTATCGGCTGTGGTCTGCTTTGCTGACGCTGATGCCTGGTCTGCAGATATCTTAGCGTTGTTCTGCGCAGTGACCGCCTCTGTGCGTGCGGTTTCTGCGCCCTGCTTGGCGGTTTCTGCCTGTGTAGCGGACGTTTCCGCAGATGTCTGTGCGGTTTCGGCACGTCCAGCCGCCTGCGTTGCTGTATCAGCTGATACCCCTGCGTTTGTGGCAGACTTAGCGGCGTTATCTGCCGCTGTAGTCGCTGTTTCTGCGGCGTTGACGGCTGTCTGCATATCTGCCGTGACCTGTTTGCCTATGGAGTCTATGCGGTCTAGTGCGTCCACAGCCACATCAGGCGACGGAATAGCCGTATCACCGATTGCCGCACCGATACGCAGGCGGAAAATGCGTGATTTCTTTACCAAAATATATTCCTGCCCTGACAGCTTTTTAGCGGCTATCTGACAGCTGACTGTCTGCGCCGCCCTGAGTATGTCAGTCGTAGGCGTCCACTGTCCGCCTGTGATATCGACCTCATATTCCACGCCGTCACCGTAGTCTATCGTCAGCACATAGCGGTCTGCGCCGTCTATCTCCAAGCCCTCAAACGACACAGGGCGTGCGTTTGTTTCGCCTACATATCCCAAGAGGGCGGTGTTTAGCGTTACGTCATAGTCTGCGTTTAATGTTATTGTCATTTAATCACCCCTCTATAGCAATGTAGTCAACATAGTATGTGCCTGTCGGAACTTTCACTGTAGTTGGTCCGTCATTTGCTCCCATGCAGACATTCAGATAGTATGACATTCCCGACCCACTAACGTGAGTACAGAACGTCTTATATGGCGTTGGCACGCTTGTCTGCCGTAGCGTTGCTATGACCTGCCTCGGTACAAAGTTCAGCCCAAGCGGTATCCGCATCAATGCATTTGCTTCTGTCAACTTGTATTCCACAGTGCCATAGTGTATCTTGCCGGCTCGGCTCAGTATCTCGTCAATCTCCTCGCCTGCGTGTTGCATGGGATAGTCAGTTTCAGTGATATCCTGCGTCATGATCTCATTTTCATCAGCCATTCTTTCGCCCCCTTAAAGCTGTTCTTCAACCGACAGACCTACCGCTGAAATATCAGCACTCAGCCCGCCGTCAAAGTTAAAACCAAGATTTGTTATCGGTATGTCAAAAGTTTCCGTACCGCTGTCATAGGTCACCACATCACCGATGTCGAAACGTGGATCACCAAGTCTGTGGTATAGTTCCGTTGTGTACCATGAAAATCCACCTATCCTGCGCCACAAAGATTGTAGCAAAGACTCTGTCATGTATGGATTTTCAAACTCTAGCACACGTCCCTGTGTTGTGTCCGTCACGCCAAGTGACAGCGTTACATCATCACTGACCTTGCAGATAATGCCCACTATCACGTTCTGTCTTTCAGACAGTGTCGGCAGGTCTATCGTATTGTTATCCAACGTCTTCACGCTCTTGCCATACCATTTGCGGACGTACTTTCCATACCTATCAACATACCCAAATTGACCCTGTGCAGAAGCCAGATAGGACAGCATTTGCCGCATGGTCACGTCTTTCGGCACTGAGCTGACCTTGAAATAGAAGTATTTTGAATACAGCACCTTGCCGTTCTTATCAATCAGCCGCCTGCCGTTCTTGTCACGCAGTAACCTAACTTCCGTATAGTCGTTGCCGTTCTGCAAGCCTAGCTGTCCACATATGTCGTCCTCGACTGCTTTATTCCAATTCGGCATAGGGATATGTGGCACATATGGTTTATCCGAAAAGTACAACCTGTCTGCCATTGTCAACTGAACACTGCCGCCTGACTTCTTGGATTTTACACAGGTGAAACGTCCCATTGGTATCTTTTCGTCTGCGAGTATGTCACTCGTTTCGTAGTCCACGAGATACAGATATGTGTCATACTCCTTACCAAGAAAAGCGGTTTCAGTGTCACTTATTGTCATATTCCACGATTGCGAACACACGGCACCCAGCTCGATATCGTCAGAAAGTGACGTTGCCTGCATGGAGCTGTCAGCTGACATTATGCTGTCACCTGATATAACGCCCTCTGCATTATCTATCCACAGCCGCCAAGTACGGCAATAGCTCTCGATACGCTGAGCCACAAGCTCCCCTGTTTTGTACATTCAAACGCCCCCTTTACTGCATTATCAAGTCCACCGCAACGCCTTTGCAGAACTGTTTGTTCTCGTCCCAGCCGAAAACCTCATAAGTTGGGTCGCCTGCATAAACGTCAAAAGTGCTTTCCTGAAATGTTTCGTCAAGGAGCGTGATACTGAAAAACGGGCTGTCAACGTTGGAAATATACTCATTGAGCTTGGCAGTTTCCTCACCCGTGAGGTGATACCATTTCAGCGTGACAGTTTTCTTTATGGCTCTTATGTCGCCCACCATTTTGCAGTTAGCCGTTCGCCCTGCATTATTCGACCATATCTTGTTGTTTGTGAAGCTCACCTCCGCAGGAGTTGCGACCTTTTCACTTCCGAAAATAAGTCCTTTACTTTTCATTATTGCACCTCCTATGCCCTTATTGGTGACCTACCGTTACGCTTGATATAGTCGTTGATATCATCAATAACTATCTGTGTGATAGTCCTGCCATTGAGCGTAAGCGGTATGGTAACGCTTATCTTCTGATTGCCCCCTGCTCCGCCGTATGACACAAGAGCCTGCAAAACAGCCTGCGTGATAGTATCCAGCGGTGCCTCGATATTCGTGCCACGCTTCTGATCGCCGAGAACTGCAAGAAACTCAGAGTTCGGCGGTATTACTGCACCTTGGGCTAGTTTGGGTATTTCGGGGATATCAACGTGGCTTAGATCAAAGCCAAATGTCTGACCGCCAAGATCACCGGGAAGCCAATCAGGCGTTGTGAAGCTCAGTTCATTAATGCCGTCGATTATCCAGTTTATAGCGTCCTCAACTGCGCCTGTCAGACCATTTATAAGCCCGATTATCAAGTTGATAGGTGTTTTTGCAATGTCAACAAGTGCGTCCCATACGCCTTTGAATATCTTCTTTATACCACTCCACGCCTTTTTCCAATCACCGGTGAACACTCCCGTTATGAACAGCACAACGCCTTTAAGTGCTGAAATGATGTTCTTCACAGCGTCAATTATATTGCTTATGACATTGCCCACTGTCTTTATTATCTTGCCAAGCACACTGCTTACTATCGGTCCGAGTATGCTTACAAGCCAGTTCACCGCAGGTGCTATGGCTTTGTTGTAAATGCTCAGAACGCTTGTGATAAGTGTTCCAACAAAGTTGAGAAACTCGTCAAGAAGAGGTTTCAAATGCTCCGTCCAAACGCTGTCAGCCACGTCCATGAGCTTATCAAACACAGGCTTCAAGACCGTTTCCCACAGATTGAGGAAAATATTCTTTATGGTGGTTATACTCTCATTTATGCCGTCAAATATAGGCTGTCCCCACTCGTTCCAAAAGTCTGAAATGCTCTGCCATGTATCGCACCACAGTGTTTTCAAAGCGTTCAGCACAGGCTGTGCAACGCCGTTCCACAAGGTATCGAAGATCTCTTTTATATTGTCAAACAGTACGCCTAGAGTGTTCCATGTCTGCGTGCCAAAATCCGCCATTAGGGGTAATCCTATAGTGAGAAAGTTTTGCAGTATAGGGAACACTGCCACATTCCAGATATCAGAAAACACCTTATTGAAGCTGTCAAAAAGTCCTATGCCTATCTTGCCAAGCGTGCTGAAAGCGGTCTGCATAAGCGGTGTAAAATCGTTTATAAAATAAGCTTTGAGCGGCTCGGAAAGCGACATTATATCACTGAAAACTCCGCCGAGTATCTGAGCAAGTTCAATGCTCTCTCTTTCAAGTCCGCTCCATATATCATCGAAAATAGGCTTAAAATTCTTATCAAGATAGTCTGCAAGCTTTTCAAACTTAGTTCTTACTGATTTGAAAAAGTCAGACAGCTTTTTATCTGCCTTTCCCGTATCCACCTCAACGCTGGTCCCCACAGGCTGCATAATATCCCCCGCTCCGCTGACCCCTGCGCTGTCTGACTTGTTCTCATCATTCAGCTTGTTCATTTGGTCAAAGCTTGCAAGTGAGCCTTCCTGTGCCTCCTGAGCCTGCTGTGCTTCATCGGCTATATTGCTGTAATTATCAGCCGCCTGAGAGGTACTTTTCGCTATGCTTTGAGCCTCGTCTGCACTATTGCTCAGCTCAAAACCAAACGCCTCTGAAAGTGCCTTTGCCGCACCCTGAGCCAAAGATATGAGCTGTGAAAGCACGCTGTTGATCGCCTTGACAGCAGGCAGAAGAACGTTCATCAGCACTGTGCCGATAGTCGCTCCGAACTCTTTCCATTGCTCTGAAAGTATTCTCGTCTGGTTTGCCCAGCTGTCAGAAGTCTTTGCAAAGTCCCCCTGAGCAAGAGCCGTCTGTGACATAACGTAGTTGTATCTCAGCTGAACTTTTTCAGCCTGCGACATATCAGCAGTTGACTTTGTGATGCCCTTTGAAAGCGCATACGCCTGCAAGTTGGCGTCCGTCATAACGATGCCGAACTGTTTGAGGGTCTCCGTTTCGCCTGTGAATATTGATTTTAAAGCCGTTGAAGCAACGTCCTGCTCAACGTTATAGAACGAAGCCATATCCGCAGACAGTCCCGTAAGAGCCACAGCCATATCGCTTGCACTGTCATTTGCAAGACCCATTCCTGCTGCCATTGCCATGAAGTTTGAGCCTGTCTGCTTTGCGGTAAGCTTTGAAATGCCGTAGGTCTTAACAGCCGTGTCAGCGAAGTCCTCCATTTTCTGCTTTGATTCACCGAAAGCCGTGTCAACAACGTTCTGAACTTCCGCAAGGTCTGAGGCTGTTTCTATGGACTGCCTGCCGAAGTCTATAAGTTTCTTGACCGAGAACGCCGCCGTCACAGCCATTGCAAGGCTTTTAAGTTTCGGCTTGATATCCCCCACCATATCGGAAAGGCTTTTCAAGCCCTTTTCAAAGCCCTCGCTGTTTATGTTGGTATCAAAATTCAAACACCCGTCAGCCATTGTCACTCACCTCCTGTCAGCTGTTTCAGAAACTCTCTGTCCTCGTTTTCAGCCCTCTGCTCTTCCGCCGTAAGCTTTCGTTTAAGGTCTATCATACTGCGGTGGTTTCTGTAAAACTCCTGCTCGTATTTTTCAAGCTTTTTGCCCTTGTTAAGCTTTTGCCGTATGCCTATGACAGACGAAAAAAGCCCCTCGCCTATCTCGTTGAAATAGCCAAGAAAAGTCCACCAATGAAGATATTTTACCGTCCTCGTTTCAAAGCCTGCCGCCTTGTTCACAGCAGGAAAAATAATGCTCTCGTCCTGCTCCCAATCAATAGTCTTTGCAGGCTGAACGCTCTCCTGCGGAACATCTCCGCCGCCAACAAACCAATAAGCCTTGTTGACAGCTTCCTGCAAATGCTCTCGTGGGATATCCTCTTCATAAAGGCATTTAAGACACACATAGCACTTTTCACGCTCGTCAAGTTCGGGGTCAGCAAATGCTGAATATATCCGCAGTATGACCCGAAAATCTGAGCGTATGGCATACTCTCTGCCGCCTATTTCAAGGGCTGTGGGCAAGCTGCCTATCATTTCAGAAGCTCCCTGAGCAGAGCCTTTTTGTCCTCATCAGAAAGCTCCGCCACATTGACCGCAGGCTGAGCAATATGCTGATGAGCGATAACAGGTGCGGTGTACTTTTCCACCTTTTCTTCGAGCTTTATCCGAGCCGCCGTCTGTGCCGACTTTATCTCCTGCACAACCACCGCAAGAAGCGCTTCAAGGAAGTTTACAAGCACAGGCTTGCCGTTTGAAGCCACAGAGAACACGTTCACGCTTCCGAGCGCCGCCGTACACACATCACTTCCAAATATGTCATTGACCATTTCTCTTGCACGCTGGTCATACTCTTTGAGAAGCTGAGTTCTGTCCTCATTCTTCTCACGTTCTGATACTTCATCTGCGATATTGTCAGCCTTGCTCATAGCGTCCTGTATCCTTGTGATGATACCAACATCTGACACGTTTATCCTTATCACTCTGCTTTCATCGCCGTTGATAGCATATTCTTTGTAATTACCGCTGTTAAAATTTATTGACTGCATTGACATTTCTATCGTCCTTTCTGTATTATGGCAAACAAAAAGCACTCCACTCTGAACGAAGTGCTTTCATATGTTTGTCATATAGTTTATTCTTCCGTAGCCTTTGTAAACGTTGGCACGCCTGCCGCAAAGGTGACAGAGCCTTTCACTCTGTTTCCTGCAAAGGTGCAGTTGAACGGGATATTTACGCCCCCCTGCGGTCCGCCATAGGACTGGGGCTTTACGATGATATCCTCCGTCCAAGCGTCATAAGAACCTGTGGTCTTGTCAACGATGACCTCGAGCACGCTTGTCTTGCAGGCGTCACCGGTAAGACGATTCATCATGATATCCTTGAGCTTTTCGTAAAGTGCGTCGCCGGGCTTTGCATAGAAAGTGTCAAGGTCGAACTCAGGCTCATAGCCGTTGTCCTCAACTGTGGTTTCATCAAGGATATTCTTCTTTGTGGAAGTGTCAGGGTTGAGTGCCACACTTGCGTCCTCAACGTCCTTGCCGAGAAGATACCAGCTTGGTGATGAAGCGACCGCTGCGAATGTAGTGTCAAGATAATGCAGAAGATGACTTCTGTTGAGTTTTCCGCTCTTGTATGAATAATCAGGCATATGTTTTCCTCCTTTTATATCTGATACTGTGCCGATATTTGCAACTGATACTGCACAGTATCGTTTGTGTTTTCGTTTGGTATTGCGTATATCATTCCGTTTGCACAGGTGAGCTTTTCAAGAACGCCTGTCCTTTCCTCGTTCTCTGTTATGGTAGTGAACGTGGTATCTCGGTGTTTGTCTGCATAGCTTTCAAGCCACATCTGCAATTCAAGCAGTACGCCGCTGTTTGACATTCTGTCAAAGTCGTTCATAGACTGATACACAGCATAGAGAATAAAGTTGTGCTGTCTTGTCTGACCGCCCAGAATGTCAGAACTTATAAGGCTGTCGCCTGTTGAGGACAAGCCGTAATTGGTGGGCATATCGTCGGTAAAGTCGATATGGATATCGTTGCATACCTCCGATATTTTTGGAAACTGCTGCAAGATATCTTTCACAAGCTCGATTATGTTCATTTCGCCTTGCCTCCCATTATCGCCGCCGCTCCTCTGAGTATCTGCTGCTTCTTGTCGGCTTTCATTCGCTCAAACCAAAGCTTGCCTGCAAGAGGCTCTTTGAAAGTGCTGTATACAAGATCCTTGTTTGTCAGCACTTTCTTTTCACCATGTCTGGCATATGCTGAGCCTGTGACAGAGGATACCATAAGCTTGCCGTAATACTGATAGCGTGCGTAAGGTGCAAGATACTGTATCTTGCCGCTGCCTATTTTTGTACCCCTTGTGGCTGACTCTCTCAGGTTTGTGCTGAGGGTCGGTGTATACTTCACCATATGCCTTACGCACTCTGCGTCAATGAATTTTTGTGCCTTTTCAAAGCGTTCTGAATACCTGCCTGCAAATGACTTGTCCCAAGTGATAGCCCTGCTGTCCATAGGCTGACCTATCTTCATTTCACGCTCACCTCCCTATGAGGCAGACCGCCGAACATATAATCATCAATACTCATTACTGTAACAAAGTCATACTCCGCACGGAACTTTTTCATGCTCTCAGATATACTCTGCGGTGTTTGGTTGTCAAACTCAAACTCGCACTTTCCTTTCACAAGCATATCCTTTGCAGGTGTTTTCGGTGCATTATCATCATAGAAATACACCCTTGTGCTGTCTGAGGTCTGCATACCGCTTTTCACGATACTTCCCGACCTGTTCTCACACCAGTAAACTTTCTTCGCATACTTTCGCACAAAGCCCCCTGTTTGTTTATCGAAAAGATACACTGTGCAATCGCTGTTTGCAAGCATTTATCTCACCCCTCTGTAAAGCAGCCCTGTTCCGCTGAGCCATTTATACACGATATCGTGAACGGCTCTGTCAGCGTTCTGCCTGCGGACTTCCAAGCTTTCATATGACTTTGACCAGCCCCCAACGCTTTCGGAAGATACCCCCTGAGCGCCGCCCTCCTGCTCTGCTTTGAAGATATTCTCCGCAAGCTCACAGCAGCACATTTTCACTTCTTCGGGAATATCGTTCTCATCAACGTTGTCAAGAGTATATTGCTTCATAAGGCTTGTGGCTTGCATTGCATAAAAATCAAAAGCGGCAGATATGTCAGGCTCTTTGCCGCAAAGATAAACGCCTATATAATAGCTCTCGCTCGCATATGCTTTCATACTGCCGCACCTCTTTACTTCTTGAATCTTGCAAGCACTACCTTTGACTGGTCTGAAATAGCCACAGTATAATGCTTGTCAGCAGATATGTCTGTGCAGCGCTTTGTGCTTCTTCTCTCTGTTTCAACGTTTGTGTCACGCTTGAGATAGATAGTCAGAGCTGATGTTTCGTCCTCAGTTTCAGTATCAGCGTTGAGCTTGATGATAGGGCAGGTGTAGAAAGTGCCAGCCTTGACAGCGGCGTTCTTTACAACATAGTCGCCCACCTTTGGAGTATAGCCCTCTGCGCAAGGCGTTGCTGAGCCGAGCTTTATCTGTGAAGCAGTTGGTGAAGCTGTGCTGTCCGCAACAACTTCCTTTGCCCCCTCTGCATCGCTGTCAGCTCTCACATACTGCTCAGGGATAGCCTCGTTGAGTGAAACTTTCTTTGACGGAACGATACGGCAGTTTGCTATCTTGCCTATCTCGCCTGTCATGACCACATTGCCGTCATACTTATCTGCTGAAATGAAGTTCGGGTCCTTTCTGAGCTGTGAGTTCTGATGAGGATTAATAAACATAGCCTTTTCGGTGTTCAGCTCCTCATTGAACTTGTCAACAGCGTCAACAATGCCGCTGTAAGAGATAGCAGAAGCCGAGCCGTCATAGATGAGCTGGGCTTTCATAAGTGCGTCCATGCTGTCTGCGTCCACCTTAGACGCTATAGACATTGCAAGCTGTGAAGTCGCCTGACCTACAGGGTTGCCATAGCCGCTGAGAACAGCCTCGTCAGTTAGCTCCACAGCTTTCATGGCTTTCTTCACCTTAGCCTGAGTGGAGTCTGTTTCAAGCTTTACAGTTTCCGCCTCAACGCCCTCTGCAACGTCAACGGCGTCGCCGATATACTTATACTGCGGCACTGTGATAGTATCACCGGGCACGCCAACGAGCGTTCTGTCTATCTTCGCAAAGGGTGATACCGCTATCTTAGATTCGATCTTTGCGTCGATCATATCGCTCATTACCTCAGGGTCGATAAGGTCGGTGATCTTTGTCTGCTCTGCGAAATACTGCATAGAGATCCTAATACCATTTGTCATTTTCATAATATCCTATCCTTTCAACTGTTCGTATTTTTCGGGGTCTGTTCGTTTAAGTTCAAGCCTTTGCATATACCCCATTTTTGCAAAGGTTTCCTTGCTCACATCACCTGCGGCAGGAGTATTTGTGGGAGCGACAGGATTCTTTATAGGCTCAGAGCTTTCAAAAAGATAATCGTTATCTTTCTTTACGTTCTCGATAGCCGTCTTGATATCCTCAGCCTGATTTTTGGAAGCTTTGAGAGTTTCCACATCAAGCAGGGCTTTAAGAGCCTTTACGTTTCTTGCCTTGCTTGCCGAGATAGCGTTATCAAGGGTAGCGTCAAACTCCATATCAGATATCTTCGCCTGATACTCCGTATCTTTCTTAGCAAGGTCAGCGGTGAGCTGTGCGACTTTGCCGTTAAGCTCCTTGACGTCCACGCCCTCAAATTCTTTAAGAGAGTTCTGTGCGGTATCAAGGCTGTCCTTATAGTTGTCACGCTCCACCTCAAGACGGCTTTTCACCTTTTCAAACTCAGCCACAGTTTTATAATTCTCTGCCACCTGTTTTGTGATGTCCTGTTTCTTGTCCTCAGGGATAACGATACCCAGAGCGGCAAGGATCTCAAAAATGTTTTTCATATGTTTGTCCTTTCTACATAGCTTATATACCGCTCTGTCTGCGGTGTGAAAGTCTGACAGTTTAACGTCATATCAAGGACGAAATGGTATGAAAAAAGCACCCGTTAAGGTGCTTAGTTCCGATGTTTGGGTATAAAAATACCGCCCGACCTTAGTCAAGCGGTAGAATTATTTATGCCGTTTCTCTTTTCTTTTTTGCTTCGTTTTCAAATTTGTCGAGTTCTTTCTGAAGTTCTTCCTTTGTCATCTTCTTGATATCATCAGGAATGATGACTCTGTCGTCAATAAAATACTTTTTCTCATTCATTGTGAAGCACCTCCCAAACACTTACGTCATACGTTTGCGACAATTTATTCAAAGCTCTCATCTGAGCTCCAAATTCATCATAACCGTCCTTTGTAAATCTTTCAACATACATATTATAGATACGCTCGTTTATTTCTTCATTAGCAGTATATCCAAAAACTCTGCCATTATGACAAGCGACAAAACCTTTTTTATATCCATTTCTAAAACAAGAATTTAAATCAGAAGCACTCGGCGGCATACTGCTCGGATGTGTATGAAGAGTGATAATGTCACTTTCATTCCTTATTGTTTTCATTATCCTCTCATTATAGATTATGGCTCTTTCCTCTTTGCTGTCCTCTACTGCAAGAATCGTCTTACCTGTATTTGAATCTATCCAATACATATCTTCAAAAGCAGTACCGCTCCTATGCCTTAACGCTTTCTTTGCGTTATCATAAAGAGCCTTATTGACCTCTGCGTTATCTGTCGCATTATCAAATTTTCTTCGATACTCTCCGCTTTCTATATATGTACTGTTGACAAGCGTATTTTTATTCCTGCCGTATCGCTGGTACTCAAGAGCCACATCATCACTTCCTACATTCATTATACCATATTTTTCGTTTTTGTCAACAGCCTTGCTATACTTCCCCACCCCGATATTCCCCAATCCGTCGGCGTTCACACGCTCTCGCTGCTGGGGCAGACCCATTGCTTTTGAAAACCTTGTGTACTCCTGAGAAGTGCCACGATATCGGCAGCGTGCGTTGATGATATCCTCCTCGTCTGCACCTGCCTCTTCAAGAAGATGTATCTTCTGCCGCTGGGCTCTCATTGCAGTTTCAAGCTTTCTCTGCCGCTGTAAAGCCTCATACTTTGTGTACTCTTTATCGCCGTACTTAACAGGCTTGTTCTCCTCTGCATTCATCTGTGCAAGCTCCTCGTCTGTGTAGGAACGCTCAGATATGCCGGGGATAAAGGGGTAATAATCGTGATAGCAATTTGCTCCGCACAGACCTGTCACAGTACCAAGACCGCAGATAGTTTCAAGCTCTTTTTTGCTGTAGACTTTGCCCTGCCATTCTTGATGAGAGGGTCTTGCCCCGCTGTGCCAAGTGACTTCAAAATAGTCTGTGCCAAGCTCTTTGGCGTTATCCTCATTCATTTTTGCGGTTAGCTGTGAAAGCCCTGTCATCACCGAACGCCTTGCGGCTACGTCTGCCCTGTTGCTCCAGCCTGTGGCATAGTCCACAGTACGCAGACCTGAGTTTGTCATATCCGAAATGACTTTCTTTATGACAGTATTGTAGTCGAACGCTCCGCTTGCTATGCCCATTATGGCGTTGTCAAGGCTCTGCTGATAAAAGTCAGCCGCCTGCGTGAATTTAAGCTTGCCGTCAGGCTGTTTTACTGCAAATCCGAGTGACTGAGATATGTTTTTAAGCTCCCCCGAAGTCTGCTCCGATACAGCCGACAGCAGCCTTTGCAGACCCTCATTTTCTTCAAGGGGTATCCGTGCTTTGCCTTTGGTCCTGTATATGCTATCGTCCCATTCATAGCCTTTTTGCAGGATATCATTGTATAGCTCTTTTATCTCGGCTTTGGAGAGGTCAAGGTTATCGGCTATGGCTTTCTTTATCTCACGCTTGCTCATTCCAAGCTCGTGAAGCCTGTATATCTGCCAATCTGCCGAACGTGTTATCTCACCATTTATCTTTATCCTGCGAACAATATCCTCCATTATCTGCATTTCAAGGTCACGCAGGGGCTTGTCAAGCACCATTGAAGCACGCTCTATCTCGCTTGCTTTGAGCATTATTCTATCACCTCTGCGGTGCTGTCGGAGGTCATTTTCTTAGCCGTTTCCTCGTCCTCACCATACCATTTCATTCGGTATTCCCAAAGTGGCATAATGCCCATAGAAACGTCCTGACGATCGCTTGCACGCTTTGTTTCATCATCTGCAAGGATACTGTCCTCAAAGTTCACAGACAGCTCATAACCGCTTTGAGTAAGCCCATTATAGAACGCCAGCGAATAGCAGAGGTCTTCGAGGCAGACACGGAGATTATTCTGTATTGCCGTGACAGTATCGAACTTTCTCTGCTTTGAGGACTTTATCTCCGTTGCTGTCTTATCAACTGTCTGAGGGTTTGAGATATCCCCATAGGACAGCCCCACAGCAAACTCTATCTCTCGCTTATACTCTTCAAGTCCTGCGATAAAATCAGCCTGTCTTAACTGCGGTGAGAACTCGTGATAAAAGTCACCGCTCGTGCCAGCCGACACGTTTACCCCTCTGAAAAGCCGTTCATTGAGCTTTGGCATTTCTGCACGTTTCTTACCTGTGAACGGGTCTGTCACAGGTCTTAGCACAGCCTCGTCAACGTCTATGGCACGTTCTCCCGATTCAAACTCCCAATCGAGCCTGCCGAACTGGATATCAGCTTTTCTTATGACTTCTTCCGCACCTGCGAACACCGATATCCCCGAATGTGAGCCGTCAACGGTATTGTCGATAGGGTTGACATAATAGCCGAAAGAGGGTCGCAGCATAAGGGGATAGGCTATCTGAGGGATAAGCTCCGCCCACTCTGAAACAGCTGTGAGGGGTATCTCAGCACCGAGAGATACGCCGTCATTGGAACGAAAGGCCCTGTTTGTGATAGTCAGCCCTTTTTCATAGTCCAGAGCGTGATATTCAAGCCTTATGCGGTAATCATTATCGCCCATGCGTTTTATCTCAGGGAAAATGACCTTTATAAGTCTGCCGTTCACGTCATACTCCACAGGAATAAATTGCGACTGCGGAACATACTGCACCTTATCAGCACCCAGCGGCTTTATTATCATTGCTCCTGTTGCAAGACCTCTTTGCAGATTTTTGCTGAGGTTTTCAAGGGCGTTTTTCATTATGGCATCAAGCTTATCATTGGAAACTTTCAGGGTCATTTCATTGATAGCCGTGTTTGCAAACTCCCTCACAACAGCGTGTTCAAGCCGCAGAGAGTGAACTCCCTTGGGTGCTGCCTTGCCTGCATACATTCTGTCCCACTTGTCGATAGATCTTATCATGCTGTCCGTCACGGCGATATCAATACCGTAAACGCCCTTTATATCTGACTTTGAAAGCATTCTGCTTATCCACTCCCTTATTTTTGAAATAATGCCCATAGCTTACTGACCCCGCCTTTTCCATACTCTTTCCATTGCATACCGAACGGCGTCGATAACGTGGTCATTGCCGTCGGGATAGCCGCTTATAACGTTGCCCTCTTTATCTCTGTCATACTCGCAGTTGATGAACTCCTCGCAAGCCACAGGACAACGCTTGTTATCTATAACGATACTTCGCAGAGATTGCAGCCACTTATATGAATACTCCCTGCTGTTAGGACCTTTCTCTGCGCCTCTCGCAAGCAAGCCGTATGCTCTGTAATCCTCAACAGACTTATTCTCTGCACTGTCGCAGGTGATAAGATCGTTTGCCGTGATACCAAGCTCCAGCAAATGCTTTGCGGTATCAACATTCTTTGTTTTGCTGCAGGTGTACTCCTGCCATATGAACAGCGTGTGCTGAGCAGGTGCATAATGCACTCTGACAAAAGCGTAAAGGTCGGGATACCAGCCCCAGTCAACGCCGTTATAGATGTTATCAAACTGCGCTATCTCGTCGTCGGTTATCGCTCTTATGAGGACGTTATCGAAAACATTGCCGCCCGTACCATTTGCAACGCCCATATACTCGTTCTCATAGGC
>ERZ1034952.1751-NODE-1751-length-17000-cov-24.117734_pt1 | contig 17000 bp, 20 predicted proteins | sample MGYA00520625_ERZ1034952 | MGnify/ENA primary metagenome ERZ1034952 (study PRJEB33766, sample SAMN09781773) | gut metagenome | biome: gut microbiome | host: Homo sapiens | place: Madagascar | study: EMG produced TPA metagenomics assembly of the PRJNA485056 data... | reverse complement strand
GAACAAAATTAAAAGATAAATTTGTTGATTTTTCAAAATTAAAAACATACGAGCAGTTATGCGTATTAGAGGCAATAGTTAAAACGATGAAATCTGATACAGTTGTTGGTGATATTAAAAAACAACTTGGCATTTCTTTTAGTGGCTTTAGAAACAGTAAGGTTTTTAATTTGAAAAAGAATACTTCTTTAAAAATTATCAATCAATCGGTTACTGGTCTTTTTGAACAAGAAATTGAACTTTTAAATTTATAAGTGAGGAGATTTTAGTATGAGTTGGCGCACGGTTGTGGTAACAAAGCCGTCAAAGCTTGATTATACTATGGGCTATATGACGGTAAGAGATGTAGATAATACTGTTAAAATACATTTAAGCGAAATTTCAATATTGATTGTTGAAAACACCGCTTGCTCCATAACCTGTGCGCTTTTAAGCGAGCTTACGTTGAAGAAAATAAAGGTTATATTTTGTGACGCAAAGCGTAATCCTCAAAGTGAACTTGTATCATATTACGGAAGCCACGATTGCAGTCAAAAGCTTAAAAATCAAATTGCCTGGAATGAAATTTCAAAGCAGCAGGTGTGGACGGTCATAGTTGCGCAGAAAATAAAAAATCAAGCCTCACTTCTTGAATTTTATGGGCTTGAAGAGGCATTGATGCTTGACAGCTATGTTGAAGAACTTGAATTTAATGACGTTACAAACAGGGAAGGTCATGCCGCCAAGGTTTATTTCAATGCAATGTTCGGAAAAAGCTTTACAAGAAGCGATGATATACCGGTTAATGCAGCGCTTAATTACGGTTATAGTATCATTTTATCGTGCTTTAACCGTGAAATCGTCAGCAGCGGTTATTTAACCCAACTCGGTCTTTTTCACGGCAATATGTTTAATCAGTTTAATTTAAGCTGTGATTTAATGGAGCCATTTAGACCGTTCGTTGATAATTTGGTTAAAAATATGAGCCCCAAATCATTCGATAAAAATGAAAAGCAAATGCTTATATCCTTGCTTAATAAAGATATTATAGTTGACGGCAGAACGAATACAATGATTAATGCAATTAAAATTTATTGCAAAAGCATATTTTCTGCCATTGAAGAAAACGATATATCGCTTATTAAGTTTCCTACTATGAATTATGAGTTATAGATTTATGAGAGTTATTGTGTTTTTTGATTTGCCTGTCAAAACCAAGAAGGACAGACGGGAATATTCAAACTTTAGAAAATATCTTGTAAAAAGCGGCTTTATGATGATGCAGGAATCCGTTTATTCAAAGCTCGCTTTAAATCAAAATGTTGCAAACGGTATATGCGACTCGATTAAAAAGCATAAGCCGTCGGCAGGACTTGTTCAAATGCTGACGGTTACCGAAAAGCAATATTCTAAAATGGAAATGGTAGTCGGCTCAAATGACAGTAATGTTGTTGCAAATGATGAAAGGCTTTTAATATTATGATGCTTTCCTATGAATATTTAAATGATGCCGTTGAGCTTTCAAACAGTAAAATTCCTGTTCTTGTAATTGAAAACAAGAAAATTTTCAGGCAAGCCTTACGCTCGTTTTTGGATGATACTGTTGAGGAATTGTTTACTTTCTCGCAGGACTTTAAGCCGTTTGATTTCAATAAAAGAGGATTTTTTATTTCTAATGCTATTGATTTGGATTTTCAAAATAAAAAACTGGTAAATAAAATCAATTCACTTATGCAGAAAACGGCAGTAAATGAATGTAGCGAGGATTTGGCTTCAATTCAAACATTACTTATAAACCTTTTTGATAAGCTAAATAAAATATACGATTTTGAATATGATTCAAATTTTGAAATTGATTATTTGTCAATATTAAAGCTTTTTCAGTTTAATATTGATACTTCTTCGCACGATTTGCCTCAGCTTCTTATTTCTTATATAATTCTTCTTAATAAATATCTTAAATTTGATTTGTTTGTTCTTCATAGCTTGTATGATTTCTTTGATAATAATGAGCTTGAGGGTATTTATGAAACCTTGAGTCTCAGTCATATTAACATTTTGATTTTGTCATCTTCAAAGCCTAGGCACATTTCAAAATTTGAAGAGATACATATTTTGGACCCTGATTTGTGTATTATTGACAGTGATAATAATTAGAGCTATAATATATACAATATCTTGTGAATTACCCTGTGCATTATAGTGGCACAGCTTATTTGAGGTTTGAGGTTTGAGAATAGTGTAATTTTATAAGGTAGTAAAACTAAAATGATTTTATTATTTCTATCAATTAAGTTTGAGAATAGTGTAATTTTATAAGGTAGTAAAACTATTTGCTGACGTATCGCCAACAGAAGCTCGTTTGAGAATAGTGTAATTTTATAAGGTAGTAAAACAGGCTTTGCCATACGCATATATATCTGCGAGTTTGAGAATAGTGTAATTTTATAAGGTAGTAAAACTAGTCAAGGCTTTTAAAAAATTTATAAGCAGAGTTTGAGAATAGTGTAATTTTATAAGGTAGTAAAACTTATGCTCAATTAGTCTATATTCAAGCGGGTTTGAGAATAGTGTAATTTTATAAGGTAGTAAAACTATAGTAATGTATATTAAGAGTGCATATATGTTTGAGAATAGTGTAATTTTATAAGGTAGTAAAACTAACCGATGCGCATAAACAACAAATGCTTGTTTGAGAATAGTGTAATTTTATAAGGTAGTAAAACTATCATACTCACCATAATACTCAGGTGCGTGTTTGAGAATAGTGTAATTTTATAAGGTAGTAAAACTTTTCGGCAAATTCTGCCTGCGTTAGTTTGTTTGAGAATAGTGTAATTTTATAAGGTAGTAAAACTATAGCGACTTTTGGAATACGAACACTACCGTTTGAGAATAGTGTAATTTTATAAGGTAGTAAAACAAAACATCAGTAACTACTATTGTATCATCAGTTTGAGAATAGTGTAATTTTATAAGGTAGTAAAACTATGTACGGTTTTACAATGGGATAGAGTGGGTTTGAGAATAGTGTAATTTTATAAGGTAGTAAAACTGTGTGTAGCGTTTTCTGCGGTGTAGTTAGTTTGAGAATAGTGTAATTTTATAAGGTAGTAAAACCCTTTCTACTTTTTCTTCAACATTACTTGGGTTTGAGAATAGTGTAATTTTATAAGGTAGTAAAACTATTGATGATAATAATATTCACAATTACTTGTTTGAGAATAGTGTAATTTTATAAGGTAGTAAAACTAAGAAAAGGCCGATAACTGCGCCGATACCGTTTGAGAATAGTGTGATTTCATAAGGTAGTAAAACTATAATGCTTATCTGTGGCAATCTCTTTTAGTTTGAGAATAGTGTAATTTCATAACTTTGTGTTATACTGCATAAGCTTTTATTTTTAAAAGATTATACCATTCTCAAACGGAAAGTTTCGTTCTGCGATTTTTTTGCGAATTTTACTACCTTATTTTTACTATAATTTCAATGAGGATTTGCAAGTAATTCTCATTGCGTTTTTATTTGTATGTAAGTCTTAATTATTTTTAATTAAGACTTATTTTTATGCAATATTTAGTTTAAAGGCTTTTTACTTTACACTATTTATTGTGTCAATAGTTTTGAACTAAATTTAATAAAAAATATTATTCGTTTTTTACTTGACATATCGGCTTGTCTTTAGTATAATACTGCTTGCTGTAAAGATTAAATACTTTACACATACTTTGAAAGGAGAGTCGCTTCATGGCAAAAAATCTTGAAATCCCGTTTTTGCTCGATTTCTATGGCGAAATGCTTACTGAAAAGCAACGTAATTGCCTTGCTTATTATTATGAAGAGGATCTCTCACTTTCCGAAATTGCAGAAAACGAGGGTATAAGTCGTCAAGGCGTTCGTGATTCAATCAAGCGTGCAGAAGCTCAGCTTTTTGATATGGAGGAAAGGCTTGGTCTTGCAAAACGCTTTACTGAAATGAAAAAGGGCGTTGACGAAATCGTTGAATGCGCTGATAAAATCAACGAATATAACCTCAATCATACACTTTCTATGGAAGTTAATGATAATGTTGCAAGAATTAAAACACTTGCTTCTTTTCTGAAAGAAGGATAAAATTTTTTAGGAGTTGATTTCTTGGCATTTGAAGGCTTGAGTGAACGACTTGAAAATTCGTTTAAAAAATTACGTGCCAAGGGCAAATTGACCGAGTCAGACGTTAAAGAGGCAATGCGTGAGGTTCGCCTTGCATTGCTTGAGGCTGATGTTAACTATAAAGTATCTAAAGAGTTTACCGCAAAGGTTACCGAAAGAGCTATTGGTGCTGACGTTATGGAGTCACTTACTCCGAGTCAGATGGTAATTAAAATAGTTAATGAAGAACTTACCGAGCTTATGGGAGGCAACGAAGCAAGGCTTGCAATCGCCAACCATCCACCAACGATTGTTATGATGTGTGGCTTGCAAGGTAGTGGTAAAACAACTCATTCGGCAAAGCTTGCCCTTAAATTAAAAAAAGAAGGACACAGACCCCTTCTTGTAGCTTGTGACGTTTATCGTCCTGCGGCTATTAAGCAACTTCAGGTTGTCGGTGAGCAGGTTGGCGTTCCTGTTTTTGAAATGGGTAATGAAAATCCTGTTCATATCGCCGAAGAGGCAGTTAAGTTTGCTAAAGACCACGGCAACGACTATGTTTTTCTTGATACGGCAGGTCGTTTGCATGTTGACGAGCAACTTATGGAGGAACTGCAAAATATTCGTTCAACCGTTCATCCTCACGAAATTTTGCTTGTTATTGATGCAATGACAGGTCAAGACGCAGTTAACGTTGCTAAAAGTTTTAATGAAACGCTTGGCATTGACGGCGTTATTCTTACAAAACTTGACGGCGACACTCGTGGCGGTGCGGCGCTTTCCGTAAGGGCTGTTACAGGCAAACCGATTAAATTTATCGGTACAGGCGAAAAACTTGACAATCTTGAAACTTTTCACCCGTCACGTATGGCTTCCCGTATTTTGGGTATGGGCGATGTTCTTTCATTTATTGAAAAAGCAGAGCAAAGTCTTGACGAGAAAAAGGCGGCTGAACTTGAAAAGAAGCTTGCAAAGAATAAATTTGACCTTAACGATTTGCTTGATCAATTTGAGCAGATTGAAAGAATGGGAAGTCTTAAAGATACAATTAAGATGATTCCCGGCATAGGCAATAAAATTAAGGATGAAGATATTGACGAAAAGGCTTTTGACCGTTTCAGAGCAATAATTTATTCTATGACTAAGCAGGAACGTGAGCGTCCTGACATTATCAATCCGTCAAGAAAACGTAGAATTGCTAAAGGCTGCGGAATGCAGGTTGAGGATGTAAATAAACTTTTGGCTCAGTTTAAGCAAATGCAAAAAATGGTTAAACAAATCGGCGGTAATAAAGGTCCGAGAATGAGTAAAAAGATGCGTCGTATGATGCAAGCCAATCCCGAAATGGCTGAAAAAATGATGGGAAAAATGGGCGGCGGCTCAAATAATCCGTTTGGATTTTAATTTATAAACAGCCAAACAACAGTTTGGAAAAATAAAATACATATATTTACTTTTGGAGGTAATTTAAAATGGCAGTAAAAATCAGACTTCGTCGTATGGGCGCAAAGAAAGCTCCTTTCTATCGTGTAGTAGTAGCAGATTCAAGATATCCACGTGACGGTCGTTTCATCGAAGAAATCGGCACATATAACACAATGGTTGACCCTGCTGAAATCAAGATTGATGCAGAAAAGGCTAAGAAGTGGATTGCTAACGGCGCACAGCCAACTGACACAGTTAAGAGCATTCTTAAAAAAGAAGGCATCCTTTAATCTTTGATTATTTTGGCAAAGATTTATTCAGGAGGTGTTTTCTTTGAAGGATTTGTTGATTTCTATCACTAAAGGATTGGTTCAAAATCCTGATGCAATTTCTGTTGATGTTAGCGAACCTGACGAAGAGGGTGTAATTGTATATCATCTCCACGTAGCTGAAGAAGATATGGGCAGAGTAATCGGTAAGCAGGGCAGAATTGCCAAGGCTATCCGTGTTGTTATGCGTGCTGCAGCAACAAGAAATGATGCAAAAATTTCTGTAGAAATAGATTAATCATTGCTATTTAAAAAGCGTACCCAATGAGGGTACGCTTTTTGTCATTATTTATTCTTATTTTCTAATTCTTCAACTCTTTTTTCTAATTCTTCGATTTTTTCGTAACTCGTTTTATTTATTTTTATAATCCAAAACACAAGTGTGCCTATAATTATTGAAACTCCAAGTTCTTTTAAAATTACATCTCCGCTTTCAAATAGCTTAGAACCGCCGAAAAATATAAATAAGTAAATGAAAATGAATGAAATTATGATTGATAATAATAAAACAAAAAGATTTTTTATTGTGTTTTTCATTTTTTATTCCTCATATATTAATTGTTTGAAAAAATTGAGTTAATTAAATTTTCATACACTTCGCCGGGGTGAGTTTGGAATTTTTCTTTTACAACCTGAGCCTGTGCTTCTGACGGGAAATATAAGCTAAGCACCATAAAATCGCAATTTTTATCGCTTACGTGAAGCGTTACCTTATATTTGCCGCCGTCTTTTTCAACGGTTGCTTTGTTTTCTTTTTTATATATTTCAAGCCTTGCTGTTTTTGCCGCAAGCTCAACCGCTTTTTCTCTTATAGTGATAGGTAAATCGTTCTCAAGCATTTCAACATTAAATGCGCATTTATTTGTGACAGATAAATATCCGTCCTCACCCTCAACAAGATTATCGGTTTTTATCATTTTTGAAATTGCACTTGTAATTTCAAAATAATTTGCAATCTTGCCCTCAACAAGAGCGTCAACAACATTTTTCTTAGTTAATTTTTCCTCACTTCTTGCGATTATATAACAGGCAAGAATAGCTATTGAAGAGCTCGAACGCAAGCCCCCGTCCTCAATTCCGGCAGTAAATGCATCAAATTGTAATGCAGGGTTATATTCTTTTTCCAAGCATTTCACCGTCCTTCTAAATTACAAATTATATATTAACATATTTTTATTGAACTTGCAATGAAATAATAAATGTGTTATAAATATCTTTAGCAGATGATTATTTGGTTAAAATATAATTGTCTCAAAAAGATGTGAAAAGGAGTTTTATACTATGGAAATTACTAAGGATACTATTATCGGTGACGTTCTTGACGCATATCCTGATACGGCACCTCTCTTTTTAGAGATTGGTATGCATTGCCTTGGTTGCCCTGCTTCAAGAGGCGAATCAATTGCAGATGCTTGTGCAGTTCACGGTACAGATGCAGATGAGCTTGTTGAAAAGCTTAATGCGCAGGTAGGTTAATGGTTAGCTTATCTAAAAGACTGAATGCAGTGGCGAGCCTTGTTGAATCGGGCTCGTCTGTTGCTGATGTCGGAACAGACCACGGTTATATTCCTGTATATCTTGTTGAAAATAAAATATCACCATTTGTCGTTGCAATGGATATAAATGAAAAACCGCTTGCCTCTTGCAAGTCTCTTGTGAAAAATGAGGGTTTTGAGGATGTTATTATGACAAGGCTTTCAAACGGTCTAGAAAAGCTCGATAGGGGCGAATGTGATACTGTTATTATTGCCGGAATGGGTGCTGAATTAATAGTTGATATTCTTTCTAAATGCGATTTTGTTAATGAACTTCATTTGATTTTACAGCCCATGACCCATCCTGAAATAGCAAGAAAATATCTTTATGACAACGGTTTTGAAATAAATAATGATTTTATTGTAACCGACGCAAAGCATTCATACAGCATTTTTGACGCAAATTATACGGGAAAAATTACTCCTAAAGTTCCAAAGGATTATTTCTTGGGAAATATTACGGACTTTTCACAAAAGGAATACTTTTTGCATCTTTTAAATTATCTTAAAAATAAATCAAAATCAGGTGCCGATTTAAGTGACGTTATTTCGGCAGTGGAGGAAATCTTATGACCTTGGTCAAGGATATATATAATTACATAAATTCTATTGCTCCTTATAATGAAATGGAGGAATGGGACAATTCAGGCTTTATTTTAGGCGATGAGGAAAAGACTGTTTCAACGGTTGTTATGGCACTTGACGGCACTAAGGCTGCGGCTGATTATGCAAAAAGCGTTGAGGCGGACCTTTTATTAACTCATCATCCTATTATTTTTAATCCTGTAAAGAAAATTGTTAAAGGCACGGCGGTTTATGAACTTATTAATAACGATATTGCGACGATGTGTGCGCATACTTCGTATGATAAGGCTGCAGGTGGCATTAACGATAATCTTGCAAAGCTGCTTGATTTAAAAAATACAATAAAACTTGAAAACGGTTATGTTGTTGTCGGTGAGTTAGAACGAGAAATGAGTATTGATGACTTTGCCGTTTTGGTCGGTGAAACACTCGATACTCATGGGCTTAGGTATACCGATACAGATAAAATGATAAAAACAGTTGCCGTCGGCGGTGGCGCTTGCGGTGAATTTATAAATGATGCTATGCAAAACGCCGATTGTTTTGTTACAAGCGACTTAAAATATCACGAAATGCTTGATGCTTCGGAGTCAGGCTTTGCAGTGATTAATGCGGGTCATTTTGAAACGGAAAACGTACCGTTTCTTATGCTTAAAGAGAAACTTGAAAAGGAATTTGAAGAGGTTGAATTTATTGTTGCACCTGTTTCAAATCCTGTATTGGAAATATAATTATGGCACTTGACGGAATTTTTTTATACCATTTAAAAAATGAAATAGCTCAATTTGCAATTGACAGCAGAGTCGATAAAATTCATCAGCCGTCTAAAGATGAAATTATTATTAATCTTCGTTCAAGGCAAGGCAGTAAAAAACTTCTTTTATCCTGCAATGCAGACGCCGCTCGTATTCATTTTACGGAATTTCCGCCCGAAAATCCTGCAAAACCACCCATGTTTTGCCTTTTGCTGAGGAAGAGGCTTGCAGGTGCTTGGGTTACCGATATTGAGCAAGACAATCTTGAACGTATTTTGAAAATTAATTTTTCAGGCACAGACGAACTCGGAGATAAAACAAATTATTCGCTCATTATTGAAATAATGGGTAAATATTCTAATATTATTTTTGTCGGTAAAGACGGAAAAATTATCGATTCAATGAAGCGTGTTGACGAAAATAAGTCGCATATCAGAGAGGTTTTGCCGGGGGTGACTTATGTTGCGCCGCCTAAGCAGGATAAGCTTAATATTTTTACGGACGATATTGAGAAAATAAGAGAAAAAATTGCACAAAGCCGCAAAGGTATGTATAAAGCGGTAATGGAAGCAATAAAAGGTGTTTCTCCTATTATTTGCCGTGAATTTGAATATGGATTAACTCTTGATGAATTTAAAAAGCAAGCTCAAAATCCTACTCCGACCGTTGTATTTACCGATGCTCCAAAGGATTTTGCTTTTATTGATATCAAGCAGTATGATAACCTTGCAACAATAAATCATTATGACACCTTTTCTCAACTTCTTGATTATTTCTATTATGAACGTGTAAGATTAATGCGAATTAAAGCAAGGAGTGCAGACTTGTTTAAAACCGTTACAACTTTGCAGGAAAGAGCAGTAAGAAAAGCGATTAACAGAACGCAGGAGCTTGAGGATTGCAAGGATAAGGAAACTTATAAGCTTTTCGGCGACTTGATTGCGGCTAATATGTATCGCCTTGAAAAAGGTGTGCCTTATTACGATTTGGAAAATTATTATGACAATAATAAAATTGTTCGTATTCCTGCCGATATAATGCTTACTCCGTCGCAAAATTCACAAAAATACTATAAAGAGTATCGCAAAAAGCAAGTTGCGGAAAGTAAACTTAATGAATTTATCAACGAAGCAAACGATGAAGCAGATTATTTTGAAAGTGTAATCGATTCGCTTTCAAGGGCTGAAACCGACGGCGAAATTACTGCAATCAAAGCTGAACTTGCTTCTCAGGGATATATAAAAAAAGGAAACGATAAGAAAAAAGAACAAAAATCGTTGAAGCCTATGCATTTTAAGACACGTGACGGATTTGACGTGTATGTCGGAAGAAACAATGTTATGAATGATAAGCTAACCATGAAAACGGCGAAAAATTATGATACATGGTTTCACGTTCAGTCAGCTGCAGGCAGTCACGTTATTTGCGAAACTTCCGGTAATCAAATAAGCGATGGGGCAATTCACGATTGCGCTGTTATTGCCGCTTATTTCAGCAAGGCAAGAGAATCATCAAACGTCGCCGTAGATTATACTTTGGTGAAAAACGTAAGAAAACCTAATGGTGCAAAGCCGGGCTTTGTTGTTTATGACCCTTATAAAACCGAATTTGCAACCCCTACCATTGATGAAGTGGAGAGTTTAAAAGATGAGTAATACAGCAATAATATTAGCGGCAGGCAACGGTACAAGAATGAAAGCGGATAAAAGTAAGCTTCTTCTTGAAATCAATAATATGACCGTTATTGAGCGTACAGTTAAAACCTTTTCAAGTATTGATGAGATAGATAATATTATAGTTGTAGTAAGGGAAAACGATATTTCTTTGTTTAAAGATGTGCTTTTAAAATATAACGTCACCTATTGCATTGGCGGTAATTCCCGTCAGGAAAGCGTTTCAAATGCCGTTAAAGTAATAGATGCTTGCGATTTACTTATTATTCATGACGGCGCACGTCCGCTTGTAACAGCAAATGAAATAAAAGCTACACTAAAGGCGGCAATGAAGTACGGTGCGGCGGCAGTAGGTGTCCCTGTTAAAGATACGATTAAGGTTATTGATAAGGACAACAAAATTATTGATACTCCCGAGCGTTCAAGCCTTATTGCTATTCAAACGCCACAAATATTTAAGTTTGATAAATATGTATCTGCAATGAATTTGGCAACTGAGCAGGGCAAAGATTTTACAGATGATTGTAAATTGCTTGAAAATATGAACGAGAGTGTTTATGTTGTGATAGGGGAGTATTCTAATATTAAAATAACAACTCCCGAGGATATACCGACGGCGGTATCAATACTTAATTCAAGAGGTGAAAAATAATGAGAATAGGTCACGGATATGACGTTCATAAGCTTGTTGACGGCAGAAAATGTATAATCGGCGGAGTTGATATTCCTTGTGATTTAGGGCTGTTGGGACACAGTGACGCTGATGTTCTTCTTCATGCAATTTCAGATGCAATTTTAGGGGCAGCCGCTATGGGCGATATCGGCCATCTTTTTCCCGATACAGATGATAAATGGAAAGGTGCCGACAGCTTAAAGCTTCTTGAAGAGGTTGTTCGGCAGGTATCCTTAAAAGGATATAAAATAATTAATATTGATTCTACCATTCTTGCCCAAACTCCCAAAATGGCACCTTATATTGAACAAATGAGAAAAAATATTGCAATTGCCTGTAATCTTGATTTTGACTTTGTATCAGTTAAAGCAACAACTGAGGAAGGTTTAGGCTTTACGGGTAAGAAAGAGGGTATAGCGGCTCACGCTGTATGCTTAATTGATAACAAATAAAATATTAATAATATTATTTGGGGCGAACATTGTTCGCCCTATTTTTTTATGTTTCGAAGCACTTGATTTTATGCAAAAATAACGAAGGTCAAAAAAAGTCAAAAAAATTTTAAAATAGTTCTTGACTTTCTCTGACCATTGTGCTATTATCACAATAGAAGGTCAAAGAAAGTCAAAGACAAACACAGATTAATGAGAAATAAAGAGTGTGTAAAATGTCAGGCTTGTGGCCAAACTAAAAGGAAGTGATTGGAAAATGAAGCTGAGTGATGCGATAGCAGATATGATTTTGAATATGTTTGATGATAACACATCAACAATCCAAATTCAGCGTAACGATTTGGCACAACAGCTCGGCTGTGTTCCAAGTCAAATAAATTATGTGATTACATCACGTTTTACGCCTGAACAGGGTTACAGAATTGAATCAAGGCGTGGCGGCGGAGGATACATTATGATTACCCGAGCCGCAACAAAAGAAAATGCATTAATGTCGCTTGTAAACTCTATAGGTAATTCTATAGACGAAAAAAGTGCAAAGGCAAATATCTATAATTTGCATTATCAAGGTTTATTAAGCGATAAAGCCGGAAGAATTATGATGTCAGTTGTATCTGATAACAATTTTAAAGGCGTCGAAACAGAAATTAAAAATCAAATCAGAGCAAGCTTGCTCAAACAGATGCTTTTAGCATATGTTGATTAGGAGGTATTTATTATGCGTTGTCAACATTGTAATCAAAATGAAGCAACTACTTTTATTAAAAGAAATATAAACGGTCATAAGGAAGAACTGCATCTTTGCAGTGAATGTGCAAAAGAACTCGGTGTTATGGATGAATTTCGTATTCCGACTATGAGCGAAATGTTCGGCGATACTTTCCTTGGCAATTTCCTCGGTGCAGGTGTTGCTGCTATGAATTCGCTTGCCGGGGTTGACAGATGCCGTAGTTGCGGTTCGTCTTTTAACGACATTGTTCAAAGCGGCAGAATGGGTTGTGCCGATTGTTATGACAAGTTCGAGGAGAAGCTTGAGCCTTCTATCAGAAAAATTCACGGTAAAACAAAGCATATAGGAAAATTTGTTTCTTACAGTGAGGATAATGAAGTTAAGGACAGTGCAAAAGAAGAGTGCGTGTCACAGGAAAAAAGCGAACTTGAATCATTGCAAGAGCAAATGAAAGCAGCAATAAACGAGCAGAGATTTGAGGATGCTGCTGTTATCCGTGATAAAATCAAGGAAATTCAGGAGGGTAAAAATGAGTAAGTGGTATAACGCACAGGGAAATAACAGTGACGTTGTTATGTCATCAAAAATAAGGCTTGCAAGAAACCTTGCAGACGCTCCTTTTCCCTCAAGAATGAGCAATGAAATAAGAAAATCGGTTTGTAAAAAGATTTTTGCCGCAGTTAAAAATTCGCCTGTTGCAGGAGAATTTGATTTGATTGAACTTCAAAGCGAAAACGACTTGAAAAGAATATCAATGGCAGAGCAGGGTGTAATAAGTCCTGAATTTGCAAAGCAAAATAATTTTGGAACGGTTTTGGTGTCTAAAAATGAGGATGTATCAATAATGCTTTGTGAGGAGGACCACATAAGGCTTTCTGTTTTTGCAGCCGGTCAAAATCTTGAAGAAGCTTATCGAAAGGCAGATAAGCTTGATGATATACTTATTGATAATCTTAAAATTGCTTTCAGCGAAAGACTTGGCTTTTTAACCTCAAATCCTATGAATTTAGGTACGGGGCTTAAAGCGTCATTCATTCTCCATCTGCCTGCAATATCGGCAAAAGGAATGATTTTATCACTTACAAATATGGTGTCTAAGCTTGGCTTTGATGTTAAGCCTGTTTATAGTGACGAAAGCGATTTTTATGAGCTTTCAAACAGAATAACGCTTGGAATAACCGAAAAGAATGCTATTGATAATTTGAACAGTATATGTGAGCAAATTGTTAAGCAGGAAAGAACATTCAGACAGGAACTTATTGAATATGAGGATTTTGAGGATAAAATCTTCAGAGCAATGGGTACACTGAAAATGGCAAGAAAGCTTACTTCAAAGGAATTCTACAGCCTTATATCTCTTGTTAGACTCGGAATTTCAATGGGTAGCTTTGATGAAAACTATGAAACAGTATCAAAACTTCTTCACGAGGTGGGAACAGCCACAATTATGAGTGCAAGTGATGAAGGCTTAACTGTTGATGATACAGATAAAATTCGTGCACAATACGTAAGGGAAAGCTTATCTTAAGGTTTTAACCTCTTGGTAGGCTTTGACCTAAAAAGGAGGAATTACTATGTATAAGTTCAGTTATTTTACTCAAAGAGCTAACGAGGTTCTCAATTACGCTATTAAAGCGGCAGAGGATTTCGGTCATAACTATATAGGAAGCGAGCATATTTTGCTTGGACTTCTTAAAACAGACGGCGGTATTGCATTAAATATGCTTGAGGAAAAGGGCGTAACCGCCGAAGATATTGAAAACTTAATTAAGGAATATATCGGAGAGGGTATGCAAACCAAACTTACTCCCGATGATTTTACTCCGAGAACAAAGAGAGTCCTTGACGTTGCGTTCCAATATGCAAGAAGTATGAGAAGAAGCTTTGTTGATACAGAGCATTTGCTTATGGCTGTTCTTCAGGAAAGCGATTCTTACGCCGTTAAGTTCCTGAATTCGTTTGGTATTGACGAGCATCAACTTCTTGAAGAGCTTGTTAATGAATCGAGCAGAGGAAATGCTGACGATAAGTATTCTGGAAAAAAGGGCAAAAACGGTAAGTCTAAAACTCCTACACTCGATGAATTCGGCAGAGATTTAACTGCTCTTGCAAAAGACGGAAAAATCGATCCCGTTATCGGTAGGGAAAAGGAAATTGAAAGGGTTATTCAAATTCTTTCAAGACGTACCAAAAATAACCCTTGCTTAATCGGTGAACCGGGTGTCGGCAAAACCGCAATTGCTGAGGGTTTAGCACTTAAAATCGTTAAAGGTGAAGTTCCTGAGCTTTTAAGCGGTAAGAAAATTGTCGCACTTGATTTGACCTCGATGGTTGCAGGTACAAAGTACCGTGGCGACTTTGAGGAAAGAATAAAAAAGGCTATGGACGAGGTTAAAAATGCAAAAGATATTATTCTTTTCATTGATGAGGTTCATACTCTTATGGGCGCAGGTGCTGCAGAAGGTGCAACAGATGCGGCAAATATTTTGAAGCCGTCGCTTGCACGTGGCGAAATTCAAGTAATCGGCGCTACGACTATCGACGAATATCGTAAAAATATTGAAAAGGATGCTGCTCTTGAAAGACGTTTTCAGCCTGTTACGGTAGGCGAACCGACAGAAGAAGAAACGGTTGAAATTTTAAAGGGACTTCGTGATAAATACGAGGCTCACCATAAGGTTAAGATTAGCGATGACGCTATCAATGATGCAGTTAAAATGTCGTCAAGGTATATTGCGGACAGATTTTTGCCCGATAAGGCGATTGACCTTATTGATGAAGCAGCTTCAAGGGTAAGGCTTAAGGCTTATACTGCACCTGATAATATCAAGGCAATGGAAAAAGAGGTAAAATCCCTTGAAGAGGAAAAAACCTCGGCAGTTCGTTCACAGGATTTTGAACAGGCGGCTAAACTTCGTGATAAGGAAAAGAATTTAAAAACTCTTCTTGATGAGGAAACCGAGAAATGGAAAAATCTTTCGTCTCATCAGGTAAAAGAGGTATCAAGCGAGGATATAGCGGAAGTTGTATCTTCTTGGACCGGTATTCCGGCTACTCAAATTACAAAAGAAGAATCGGAAAAGCTTTTACACCTTGAGGATGAGCTTCATAAGAGAATTGTAGGTCAAGATAAGGCAGTTTCCGCCGTTGCACGTGCTATCAGACGTGGCAGAGCAGGACTTAAAAATCCTAAGCGACCTATCGGTTCGTTTATTTTCCTCGGTCCTACAGGCGTTGGTAAAACAGAACTCAGTAAGGCACTTGCCGAAACTATGTTCGGCGATGAGGATGCGATTATCAGGCTTGATATGAGCGAATATATGGAAAAACATACCGTGTCTAAGCTTATCGGCTCACCTCCGGGATATGTAGGCTTTGACGAGGGCGGTCAACTTACCGAAAAAATCAGGAGAAAACCGTACTCTGTGGTTCTTTTTGATGAAATTGAAAAGGCGCATCCCGATGTATTTAATATGCTCCTTCAAATTCTTGAGGATGGTGTATTAACCGATTCACAAGGTAGAAAAGTAAGCTTTAAAAATGCCGTAATTATTATGACATCTAATGTCGGTGCATCCAAAATTACCGACCCTAAGCTTGCACTTGGTTTTGAACACAAAGGCGAGGGCGAGGTTGATGAAAATGTCGATATTGAGAAGCTCGTAATGGCTGACCTTCGTGCAACATTTAAACCGGAATTTCTTAACCGTGTTGATGATATTGTTGTATTTAAGCAACTTGAAAAGGACGATATTAAGGAAATTGCCCGCCGTATGCTCAAATCCCTTAATAAGAGATGCGAGGAAATCGGTATTGAACTTGACGTAACCGATAAGGCTGTTGACGCTATTGCTGACAAAGGCTTTGATAAGGTTTACGGTGCAAGACCGCTTCGACGTGCAATTCAAACAAAGATTGAAGATAAGCTTTCAGAACTTATTCTTGAGGATAAAGTTGCAGGTAAATGCAAGGTTGATTACGAAAACGACGAGTTTACTTTTTTGAACGAAAAGTAAAACAAATAAAGGCATTGGTGCTATTATTGCATCAATGCCTTTAAATAAAATATTCGTTTTAATCTATTGCTTCAAAGCAACCGTTTGGATTTTCTTTGCTGTATTGCTTATTAGGTGAAAAATTAAACCAAATGATATTGTTATTATGAGAAACTACACCAACGTCATTTTTTCCGTCGCTGTTGGCGTCGGCTATTTTAAGCTCTAAATTATCGACGGACATTTGGTCGTTTGGCAATAATAGAGTGCCTATTCTTCGACCGTCGTATGTATCATATACTGCATATCCGCTTGAGTCATCAAGAAGTGAAACGCAAATTGATAAATCATCCGTAAGCTGATAATCTCTTGAATATGATTTTTGCTCTCTCCAATTTGTGTTTTCAAGAGCAGGCGATGAGACACTCGTATTAGCTGATATTGCATAATTTATTATAAATACAATCATAACTGTTAAAACAGCCGTACCTATTATTGAAAATATGTACCAAAGCTGTGTTTCTTTTGTTTTTGCCAAGGCTATGCCTATAACAATTGCAATAACGGAAACAAACCCCAAAGCAATATAAATACCCATATATAAACTCCTTTTATTAAACCCGAACATATTATACATAACTTTCCAAAATAATGCAAGTGTTATACAAAATATGCATATTGTCAGAATTTAAATAAATTTTGTTATGTAATTAATATATGTTTTTTGACATAAAAGTT
>ERZ1034952.1740-NODE-1740-length-17062-cov-23.717234_pt1 | contig 17062 bp, 9 predicted proteins | sample MGYA00520625_ERZ1034952 | MGnify/ENA primary metagenome ERZ1034952 (study PRJEB33766, sample SAMN09781773) | gut metagenome | biome: gut microbiome | host: Homo sapiens | place: Madagascar | study: EMG produced TPA metagenomics assembly of the PRJNA485056 data... | reverse complement strand
CTGATGGAAATCTGACATTGGTAGATTATGATGGTATGTTTGTTCCTGCCATGAAAGGACAGAAGTCTCCTACAATTGGTACAAAGGACTTTTCTCATCCTTTGAGAACCGTCGATGATTTTGACGAAACCATTGATGACTTTGCTTTGGCAAGTATCGCTTTGTCATTGAAGGCGATTTCTCTGAAGCCTTCGTTACTTGATGAATATGGTGCAGCAGATAGATTGCTCTTTTCTGTAAATGATTATAATAAGTTATGTAAAATAAATCTATGGAAGAAACTGTCTAAAATCAAAAATATGGAAATTAAAAAATTACAAACTTGTTTACGGTTGGCTGAAAATCGCCAAAATTATGATAATTTGTTAATTAGTTGTGTGAAAGAACCTACAAAAGATACTACCTTGGAGAAAGTTGATTTCCTAAAAGCAAGGGCGATATCTGCTGTATGTTCAAGTAGACAATTGCAAGAGCACTTAACTTCTAATACTCATTATGATTTGATTGATTTGACATCTCAGAAATCAGAAAACTCATACCCGATAAAAGAAATTTTAGCATTATTGGCAGTGTTGTCTTTTTTTGCTTTGTATTTCATAGACGAGGAGTTGTTTTTAAACGTGTTCCTCTTTTTTATGACAAGTTCATCGGTTATATTTATGATTATAGGTTTTGTTATTTATGCTGGAATAATTTTATTGGGTGGTTATTTGCTTTTTGTAATAATAAAAAAGATATTGAAAAAATAAGAATGCAACTATGATACTGATTGAATCTAAGCGAAAGAAGCAGGAGAATATCTTGAAGAAATATCCCGATGCAATCATTGCAGATGTGACAAGCCATGCGGAAGATGATTTGATAAAGTTGAGTCCTTTTTATCCGCATGGTGGAATACCTGTGCCATTCAGCGAGGGTGTTACTGCTACATGTGTTGAGGCTGTGTGGCAAGGGCTAAAGGTATTTGAATCGGCTGATGTAGATATGAAAATGTTTAAGAATGAGTCGATGAAGAATATCAAGAGAACTGTTCGCAAGTTCGGTAAGCCTCTTGGACATCGCAAAGGAGTAAACGGAACAGAACTGCTCGGATATATTGAGGCTCGAAAGCTGATTTATATTCCTACTTACAAGTGGGTTCTTGAACATAAGGTTCAAAGTATTATCGAAAGATTACGAGAGGCTAGCCAGACTAGGACCATCGTACTTTTGGATTATAATACAAATTGTGATGTGGATGACCCGAAGAAGCCTCTTTCGCATGCCTTTTTAATCAAGGCATACGTAGAAGGTCTATATCCTTTTGGTGATAAAATGTGGAAACCGCAGACAATAGAACCAAAGCAACTAACGTTATTCTAACATACATATATTATTGGAGGACAAAAACAATGAACAGAAGAAGTAATTGGGAGGATTTTAAGAATATCCTCGAACAAAATCATATCACCAAGCTCTATCACTTCACAGACCGTGATAACTTGGAGAATATTATTAAGAATGGAGGACTCTATTCTTGGAAGGATTGTGAGGAACGTGGTATCAATATTCCTAAACCAGGAGGTGGAGGACCAGGTTCTCCATCCTGGTCGTTGGATAAGCGTGATAATCTGGAACATTATGTTCGTGTCAGCTTTACCATGAACCATCCAATAATGTATGTGGCAATGAATGAGGGTAGAATTTCTAACCCTGTCATTCTGGAGATTGACCCAGAGGTGATTTATGATGAGGATACCAAGTATGCAGACAGGAATGCTGTGCGCAATGGTGCTCATGTGGGTGGAAGTTTGGAGGATTTCAAGAAGATTCACTTCCAAACTGTCAAGGCTCGCAATCACTTCGATTTCGATGTGGATGAGCAGCCATTCTATCAGGCAGAGATTTTGGTAAAGAATAGTATTCCTCTGAAGTATATCAAGAACATCGGCAATTTTGGCATTCCAATTCCAAGCCAACCACAGATGTTACAAAGCAAGAATGCATATACGGCTCGTGTTGACCGTGAGCATCCTACAGCATTCATCTTCCTGGTGGACCAAAGTGTTTCTATGCGCAGAATTACTACCTTCAATGGTGAGGATATGACTTTATCTGAGGCTGTTGCCCGTATCGTAAATGCCCAAATCAACGAGTTGGTGGAGCGATGTGTGAAGAATAATGAGACTCGCCATTACTTTGATATTGCCATGATAGGCTATGGCACTGAGGCTTATAGCGCTTGGAATGGTAGCTTGGAGGGAAAAGACTTCGTTACTCCAGAAGAGATTCGTGATAATCCTTACCAAAAGAAAATGGTGAAGGAAGAGGTGCGTACTCGAAAGGGTATAACCATCAAAGAAGTAGAGAAGAAACAATGGATGGTAGCTCGCCATGATGGTAGTTGGACACACATGGATAAAGCTTTCAAACGTGCAGAAGGTTTGCTCGAAAGCTGGATGAAAGACCATCACGACAAGGATTGTTATCCTCCTACAATTATCAATATCACAGATGGTGAGTATAATGGAACTTCGCATGATGAGATGCAACAACTTGCCAATCAGTTGAAATCGATGTTTACCAATGATGGCAATGTCTTGCTCTTCAATATTCACGTTGTGCCAGGACATGCAGAATCAGTCGTATTCCCTGCAACTGCAGATGAATTGAACGGAAATGGATATGGTGAGAAACTTTATAATATGTCGAGTCTCTTGCCACTAAATTATAATGAGCAGATTCGTGCCATCTTTGGTGATAAGCAAACGGACATCCGTTATCATGCCATGGGTGTGAATACCGGTATGGAGAGATTGGTTAAAATGATGAAGATTGGTACGTTGTCGAGTATGCTCGTTAATCAAAACCTATAATGTATATGAATAGAGGTGTAAGCATAGCAAAATGGAATGATCATGTAGCAAACGAGGATTCCTTCTTCTCATCTGATACCTGCATAGCGGTATCAGATGGGGCTGGAGGTTGCGGTTTGTTTGCTGATGAATGGTCGAAGTATCTGGTAAAACATCTTCCAAAAGATAACCCTATCGTTTCCTTTAAAGAACTTGACGAATGGGTGGATAGCATTTGGGAGACCTTTTATAATGAACATGAGGAAAGAGCAAAAGAAGGTGATGGTATTCTTTTGAATAAATATTATAACGAGGGGTCTTGCGCCACCATTGCTGCTGCATGGATAACAGGGGATAAGCAATGTAAATGGATGGCATACGGCGATAGCGTAGTCTTTCATTATAGTCAGGATACAGGTGTCTTGGAACATAGTTTTACGAAATTGTCTGATTTTAGCAATCCTCCCAGGTTGGTTAGCTGTAAAGATCCCCTGGAAGAGGAAGGTTTCAGTTGTGGTGACTTTTATCTGGATGAATCTTCGGTAGTCTTTGCTGCCAGCGATGCCTTATCGCATTATATCATGATGATGTATGAATTGTCTAAAAGTAAGGAGTATGGTGCGGAGCTTGCTGAAGAATATCTAAAAGCATCTGGCAATTCCCAACTTTTGAAAACAGCAGAGACCATGAAGTTTGATTTTTGGAAGGATGTGCTCCAATCTTTGTTAGACGCAACATCATCTAACAGCCGGTTTGAACTATATTTGAAAGAACTGAATTCGAAAGGAATCTTAGATGTGGATGATTTCACGCTAGTTTATTTTAAAGGCTAGCATCCATCTTCTTTATATCCCTATTTGTTGTCATTAAAATTTGTAGAAGCAGATAAAATAACAATACATAATATGCAGTATCCATTGATATCAGAATATGTAAAGGCCATTCAAGATGCTGGCGATAATCTTGATAAATTGGCTTACCTGACTCCCGTACTGGATGATCACGGAGAGCCATATCGCAGTAGTGGTGCTTTTGCCGTAGTGTTTAAGATGCAGGACAAGAGTACCGGGAAATATTATGCCCTCAAATGTTTTACAGAAGAACAGGACGGGCGAGCTGATGCCTATCGTCAGATTGCTGATGAATTGGATATGGTTGATTCTCCATATATTACTTCTGTAAAGTATATGGAGAAGGAACTCTTCGTGGACAGTCAATGCGAGGAGGATGAATTTCCTGTATTGTTGATGGATTGGGTGGATGGAGAAACGATGGAAGCTTACATTGCTGCAAATTACCGGAATCAGTCAGCCATGTTGATGCTGAGTTATCGGTTTGGCAAGATGGCAGCTTGGCTCCGTACCCAGTCTTTTTCTCATGGCGACATTAAGCCAGACAATATCATAGTCCGTCCCGATGGTTCTCTTACATTGGTGGATTATGACGGGATGTTTGTGCCATCCATGAAGGGCAGCCAATCTCCAACTATCGGTACCAGGGATTTCAGTCATCCTTTGCGTACTGTGGATGATTTCGATGAAACGATAGATGATTTTTCATTGGCAAGCGTCGCCTTGTCGTTAAAGGCTATCTCTATGAAACCTACATTGTTAGATATCTATGGTGCCTCAGACAGACTTCTCTTCTCAGAAAATGATTATCGCAATCCTTCAAATAGCAAGGTAATATCTGCCCTGCAGGAATTGATGTGTGATAAGGATTTCTGTACACTTTACTCTCTTTTCATGCTTGCATTGGCAAGAAAGGAACTTTCTGCATGTTCTTTCAGGTTGTTTATTGGCGAAAAGCCTATCCTTCCTCAAACAATTGAAGACTTACCAACCAAAGCTACAGAGGAAGAGTTGAAGGAAGCTTTTGTTGATGAATGGGGCGTGAAATATAGCAAAGATGGAAGAAAATTGTTGAAAGCCCCTTATGAACTTAATGGTACTTATTCTATTAAAGAGGGTGTAAGGATAATATGTGATAAGGCATTTCTATTTTGCTCTTCTTTGAATGATATTGTCATTCCTGATGGCGTAACCAGCATTGGAAATGAGGCATTTAATCGTTGTGGTTCTTTGACAAGTTTTGTCATTCCCAACGGTGTAACTAGCATAGGTGATAGTGCATTTGCTGGTTGCCGTTCTCTGTCTAACATTGCCATCCCTGATAGTGTAACTAGCATTGGGACGTGGACATTTTGTGGTTGCGAATCTTTGACAAATATAGCCATTCCTGATAGTGTAACTCGCATTGGGAATAATGCATTTTGTTATTGCAAATCTTTGAGTAGCGTTGTTATTCCTGATGGCATAACTAGTATTGGATATGGTACATTTTGGGGATGCGGTTCTTTGACAGATATTGTTATTCTAGACAGTGTAACTAGCATTGGAGGTGGTGCGTTTAATGGTTGCACTTCTTTGACAGACATAGTTATCCCTAATAGTGTTACTAGTATTGGGGATGGTGCCTTTGATGATTACAATTTTCCAAACGATATTAAACAAGAATTAATCTCCCGTTTCGGAGAAAAAATATTTTGGGTAACTTTTTAGATTATTCCTTGATTATTACGACGAAAAAGAGATACCGGCAAAAATAGATACCATCATAAATAGGAAGTCCTTCCCCTAAGACATCCTCATTTGCCTTCTCCTTTTTTAATATATAAAATAAGAGGTGGAGAACACTCTCCACCTCTACCCTCTCCTCTTGTTACAGATGTATACACGACATAGAAATGGATTTTCTCTCAAATATTTCCATCAAAATAGAAATAATAAGCGATGATTAATCATTTTTCTGCAGTTTCTTTTGTCGGTTTTAATTTTAATGTGTACTTTTGCCTTGTCGTCTGAAAATGCGACTTAAGATAGTCAATTAATAATCGTGTAAGCTATGCAGTATCCATTGATATCAGAATATGTAAAGGCCATTCAAGATGCTGGTGATAATCTAGAACAATTGGCTCACCTGACTCCCGTACTAGATGATCACGGAGAGCCATATCGCAGTAGTGGTGCTTTTGCCGTGGTGTTTAAGATGCAGGACAAGAGTACCGGGAAATATTATGCCCTCAAATGTTTTACAGAAGAACAGGACGGGCGAGCTGATGCCTATCGTCAGATTGCTGATGAATTGGATATGGTTGATTCTCCATATATTACTTCTGTAAAGTATATGGAGAAGGAACTCTTCGTTGACAGTCAATGCGAGGAGGATGAATTCCCTGTATTGTTGATGGATTGGGTAGAAGGGGAGACGATGGAAGCTTACATTGCTGCAAATTACCGGAATCAATCAGCCATGTCATTGCTTTGTTATCGCTTTGGAAAAATGGCGGCTTGGCTCCGTACCCAGTCTTTTGCTCATGGAGACGTCAAGCCAGACAATATCATAATCCGTCCAGATGGGTCTCTTACATTGGTGGATTATGACGGGATGTTTGTGCCATCCATGAAGGGCAGCCAATCTCCAACTATCGGTACCAGGGATTTCAGTCATCCTTTGCGTACTGTGGATGATTTCGATGAAACGATAGATGATTTTTCATTGGCAAGCGTCGCCTTGTCGTTAAAGGCTATCTCTATGAAACCTACATTGTTAGATATCTATGGTGCCTCAGACAGACTTCTCTTCTCAGAAAATGATTATCGCAATCCTTCAAATAGCAAGGTAATATCTGCCCTGCAGGAATTGATGTGTGATAAGGATTTCTGTACACTTTACTCTCTTTTCATGCTTGCATTGGCGAGAAAGGAGCTTTCTACATGTTCTTTCAGTTTGTTTATAGGCGAAAAGCCTATCCTGGCTCAAACAATTGAAGACTTATCTACCAAAGCTACAGATGAAGAGTTGAGGGAGGCTTTTATTGATGAATGGGGCGTGAAATATAGCAAGGATGGAAGAAAATTGTTGAAAGCCCCCAAAAAGCTTGATGGTATTTATTCAATCAGAAAAGGAACAAAGATTATTTGTGAAGAGGCATTTCGTTGGGATAAATTAATTGGTTGCCATTTCTTGAAAAGCCTGGTTATACCTGATAGCGTTACGAACATTGGGGATTATGCATTTTGGGGATGCACTTCTTTGAAAAGCCTCGTTATTCCTGATGGTGTAACCAGCATTGGGGATTGTGCTTTTTATGATTGCGAATCTTTGAAAAGCCTCGTTATTCCAGACAGTGTTACTAGTATTGGGAAAAGTACATTTTTGAATTGCAAATCTTTGAAAAGCCTCGTTATTCCAGACAGTGTAACTCATATTGGAAATGGTGCATTTAAAGCTTGTTCTTCTTTGAAGAGTCTCGTTATTCCAGCTAGTGTTGGCAACATTATAGGTAATCCTTTTTCTGGCTGGAATGGAGAACTAAAATGTTTGTCACCTTACTTTATTTATGATAATAAAGTATTGTTTGATAAGGACAAAAGCAAAATTATCGCATTTAGAGATAAGAATACGACATCATATGTCATTCCTGATAGTGTTTCCTGCATTGAATTTGGTGCATTTTGGAATTGCCATTCTTTGAAAAGACTTGTTCTTCCTGATAGTGTGTCTAGCATAGGGGATTGGGCATTTTGGAATTGCCGTTCTTTGACAGATATTGTTCTTCCTGATAGTGTGAACAGCATTGGGGATAGGGTGTTTTCTGGTTGCTGTTCTTTGAAGAGTCTCGTTATTCCTGATTGTGTGTCTAGCATAGGGGAAAGTGCATTTGAAGATTGCACTTCTTTGAGTAGCCTTGTTATTCCAGAGGGTGTTACCAGTATTGGGCATTGTGCATTTAGGGGTTGTTATTCTTTGAGCAATATAGTTATACCAAATGGTGTGACAAGTATTGGAGGCTGTGCCTTTTCTCGGTGTAAATCTTTGGTAGAAGTTGTCATTCCTGATAGTGTAACTAGCATAGGTTATTGGGCATTTGATGGTTGCCGTTCTTTGACAGATATTGTTATTCCTGATAGTGTTACCAGCATTGGGGATGGGGCATTTGAGAATTGCAGTTTTCCATATGATCTTAAACAAGAATTAATCTCCCGATTTGGAGAAAAAATATTTGGGTAACCATGATGGGCTCTGATGTGAAATTGGGCTACCTGATTTTGGGAATAGAGTAAGGTGGCCTTTTTCAGAAAGATAGTTTCAGAAAAGATGTAATGAATTAATAATTATATAAGCTATGCAGTATCCAACAATATCAGAATATGTAAAGGCAAGTCAAGATGCTAGTGATAATCTTGATATGTCCATCGAAGCAACAGACGAAGAGTTAAATGAGGCCATTACGGATGAATTTGGTGTGAAATACAGCAAAGATGGAAGAAAATTATTGAAAGCTCCTTACAAACTTAATGGTACTTATTCTATTAAAGAGGGGGTGAGGATAATATGTAATAATGCATTTTGTCTTTGTAAATCTTTGCGTAGCATTGTTATTCCTGATGGCGTAACTAGCATTGGGGACGAGGCATTTTTCTTTTGCGAATCTTTGAGTAGTCTTGTATTTCCTAATAGCATCACTAGTATTGGGGATGATGCATTTGGTGGCTGCTGTTCTTTGAAGAGCCTTGTTATTCCTAACAGTGTAGTAAACTTGAAAGGTAATCCTTTTTCTGGCTGGGATGGAGAACTTAAATGTTTGTCTCCGTACTTTATTTATGACAATAAAGTATTGTTTGATAAAGGCAAAAACGTAATTTTCTCATTTAGAGACAAAGATGCTACATCATATGTCATCCCTGATTATGTTACCAGCATTGGGGATAGTGCATTTGAAGATTGCAAGTCTTTGAAGAGTTTAGTCATTCCTGATGGTGTAACTAGCATTGGGGATGGGGCATTTGATAATTGCTGTTCTTTGACTGATATTGTTCTTCCTGATAGTGTTACCAGCATTGAGGATTGGGCATTTTCATTTTGCGAATCTTTGACCAGTATTGCTATTCCTGACAGTGTAACTAGCATTGGGGATGGGGCATTTTTCTTTTGCGAATCTTTGAAGAGTCTTGTTATTCCTAATAGTGTTACAAGTATAGGGGAATGTGCATTTGATAATTGCGAATCCTTGATTAGTATTGCTATTCCTGACAGTGTAACCAGCATTGGGGATAGTGCATTTTTGGATTGCTGTTCTTTGACTGATATTGTCATTCCAGATGGTGTAACTAGCATTGGGGATGGTACATTTTGGGGATGCGGTTCTTTGACTAACATAGCCATCCCTGATGGTGTTACCAGCATTGAGGAGAGGACATTTAGTGATTGCCGTTCTCTGTCTGATATTGTCATTCCAGATAGTGTAACCAGTATTGGGGAGAGGGCATTTGAAGGTTGCTCTTCTTTGAGTAGCCTCGTTATCCCTGACAGCGTTACTCGCATTGGGGATTGTGCATTTAGGGGTTGCACTTCTTTGACAGACATAGTTGTTCCAGATGGTGTAACTAGTATAGGGTATTGTGCATTTGATGGTTGCACTTCTTTGAGTAGTATTGTTATTCCTTATAGTATTGTTGGTATTGTGAGTATAGCCTTTAAAGGTTGCGATCTTTTACGTAATATCGTTCTTCATTCTAGTGGTTCGGGTATAGGGGAATGTGCATTTGATGGTTGCGATTTTTTACGTAGTATCGATCTTCATGTTAATATTGTTCTTCCTGATGGCGTGACTAGCATTGGAAATGAGGCGTTTTATTATTGCTCTTTTTTGACTGGTATTGTTATTCCTGATAGTGTAACCAGCATTGGGGAGAGGGCATTTGAAGGTTGTAAATCTTTAACCAGTCTTGTTATTCCTGATAGTGTAATCTACATAGGAAAGTGTGCATTTTGGGGTTGCTGTTCTTTGAAGAGTCTTGTTATTCCTGATAGTGTAACCTGTATTGAGAATAGTACATTTTGGGGTTGCGAATCTTTGAGTAGCCTTGTTATTCCTGACAGCGTGACTAGTATTGTGGCGTGTACATTTTATGGTTGCTGTTCTTTGACAGAAGTTGTCATTCCTGATAGTGTAACCAGCATAGGGTGTGATGCATTTGCATACTGTAAATCTTTGCGTAGCATAGTTATTCCTGATAGTGTAACTAGTATTGGGTATCGTGCATTTGAAGGTTGCAAATCTTTAAGCAGTATTGTTATCCCTGATGGCGTGACTAGCATTGGAAATGAGGCGTTTAGAGATTGCTATTCTTTGAGTAGTCTTGTTATTTCTGATAGTGTAACCGACATAGGAAAGTGTGCATTTGAAGGTTGCGAATCTTTGACTGATATTGTTCTTCCTGATAGTATTACCAGCATTGGGTATTGTGCATTTGATGGTTGCACTTCTTTGAGTAGTATTGTTATTCCTGACAGTGTAACCAGCATTGGGATTGGTGCATTTTCTCGTTGCAAATCTTTGGAGTGTATCGTTCTTCCTGATAGTGTTTCCTGCATTGGTGCTTGTGCATTTGATGGTTGCGAATCTTTGAGTAGCCTTGTTATTCCTGACAGCGTGACTAGTATTGGGGCATGGACATTTTTGGGTTGTAGTTCTTTGACTGGTATTGTTATTCCTGATAGTGTAACCAGCATTGGGGAGAGGGCATTTGAAGGTTGTAAATCTTTAACCAGTCTTGTTATTCCTGATAGTGTTACCAGCATTGGGGATAGCGCATTTAGGGGTTGCACTTCTTTAACCAGTCTTGTTATTCCAGATGGTGTAACTAGTATAGGGGAATGTGCATTTGATGGTTGCTCTTCTTTGAGTAGCGTTGTTATTCCTGACAGCGTGACTAGTGTTGGAGAGTATGCATTCTATCATTGCTTTTCTTTGACTGGTATTGTTATTTCCGATAGTGTAACTAGCATTGGAGGTGGGGCATTTGAAGGTTGTAAATCTTTAACCAGTCTTGTTATTTCTGACAGTGTAACTAGCATTGGGAAGAGTGCTTTTACATTCTGTAATTTCCCAAACGATATTGAACAAGAATTAATCTCCCGATTTGGAGAAGAAATTTTTGGGTAACTTTTTAGATTATTCCTTGATTATTACGACGGAAAAGAGATACCGGCAAAAATAGATACCATCATAAATAGAAATGCCCTTCCATTCCCCTTCAGGGCATCCTTCTTTGCCTTCTCCTTTTCCATATATAAAATAAGAGGTGGAGAGTTTCTCCACCTCTACCCTCTTGTTTGGCGATTTACAGATGTACACGACATAGAAATAGATTTTCTCTCATATATTTCCATTGGAATAGAAATAATAAGCGATGATTAATCAATTTTCTGCAGTTTCTTTTGTCGGTTTTAATTTTAATGTGTACTTTTGCCATGTCGTCTGAAAATGCGACTTAAGATAGTCAATTAATAATCGTGTAAGCTATGCAGTATCCATTGATATCAGAATATGTAAAGGCCATTCAAGATGCTGGTGATAATCTAGAACAATTGGCTCACCTGACTCCCGTACTAGATGATCACGGAGAGCCATATCGCAGTAGTGGTGCTTTTGCCGTGGTGTTTAAGATGCAGGACAAGAGTACCGGGAAATATTATGCCCTCAAATGTTTTACGGAAGAGCAGCAGGGGCGAGCCGAAGCCTATCATCAGATTGCAGACGAACTGGATTTGTTAGATTCTCCATACATTACATCCGTAAAGTATATGGAGAAGGAACTCTTCGTTGACAGTCAATGCGAGGAAGACGAATTTCCAGTATTGTTGATGGATTGGGTAGAAGGAGAAACGATGGAAGCTTACATTGCTGCAAATTACCGGAATCAGTCAGCCATGTTGATGCTGAGTTATCGGTTTGGCAAGATGGCAGCTTGGCTCCGTACCCAGTCTTTTTCTCATGGCGACATTAAGCCAGACAATATCATAGTCCGTCCCGATGGTTCTCTTACATTGGTGGATTATGACGGGATGTTTGTGCCATCCATGAAGGGCAGCCAATCTCCAACTATCGGTACCAGGGATTTCAGTCATCCTTTGCGTACTGTGGATGATTTCGATGAAACGATAGATGATTTTTCATTGGCAAGCGTCGCCTTGTCGTTAAAGGCTATCTCTATGAAACCTACATTGTTAGATATCTATGGTGCCTCAGACAGACTTCTCTTCTCAGAAAATGATTATCGCAATCCTTCAAATAGCAAGGTAATATCTGCCCTGCAGGAATTGATGTGTGATAAGGATTTCTGCACACTTTACTCTCTTTTCATGCTTGCATTGGCGAGAAAGGAGCTTTCAGCATGTTCTTTTAGATTGTTTATTGGCGAAAAGCCCAATATAACTCCTGTGACGAATGAAGATTTATCAACTGAAAAAACAAAAGACGAGTTTAATGAAGCTTTTGTTGATGAATGGGGAGTGAAATATAGCAAGGATGGAAGAAAATTGTTGGCAGCTCCAGGAGAATTAAGTGGAGCTTATTCTGTTAAAGAGGGTACAAGGATAATATGTGATAGGGCATTTTGGAGTTGTCGTTCTCTGTCAGAGATAGTCATCCCTTCTAGTGTTACTAGCATAGGTGATAGTGCATTTTCTTATTGTGATTCTCTGTCAGATATAGTCATCCCTTCTAGTGTTACTAGCATAGGTGATCGTGTATTTTCTAGTTGTGATTCGTTGATATATATATCCATCCCTAAAAGCGTAATTGGTTTAAACGGCAATCCGTTTGCTAAATGGAATGGCAAATTAGAATGTTTATCTCCTAACTTTGTTTATGAGGATGATGTCTTGTTCAATAAGGATAAAAGTAGAATTATTTCTTTCAGAAATCAAAATATAGAAACGTATGTCATTCCTTCTAGTGTTACTAGCATAGGCGATAGTGCATTTTCATGGTGTCTTTCTCTGTCAGATATAGTCATCCCTTCTAGTGTTACTAGCATAGGTAAAGGTGCATTTTCATGGTGTAGTTCTCTGTCAGAGATAGTCATCCCTTCTAGTGTTACTAGCATAGGTGATTGTGCATTTTTTGGTTGTTCCTCGTTGAAATATATATCCATCCCTAAAAGCGTAATTGGCTTAAACGGCAATCCGTTTGCTGGATGGAATGGCAAATTAGAATGTTTATCTCCTAACTTTGTTTATGAGGATGATGTCTTGTTCAATAAGGATAAAAGTAGAATTATTTCTTTCAGAAATCAAAATATAAAATCGTATGTCATCCCTTCTAGTGTGACTAGCATAGGTGATAGTGCATTTTCATGTTGTCGTTCTCTGTCAGAGATAGTCATCCCTTCTAGTGTGACTAGCATAGGTGATAGTGCATTTTCTTATTGTTGTTCTCTGTCAGAGATAGTTATCCCTTCTAGTGTTACTGGCATAGGCGATAGTGCATTTTATAGATGCAAATTCCTAGACAATCTTAAACAAGAATTAATCTCCCGGTTTGGAGATAAGATATTTAGCTCACGGTAAATATAGTTTAATAATTATGATATTAATAGAATCTAAGCGTAAGAAATACGAAAACATATTAAGGAAACATCCCGATGCAATCATTGCGGATGTAACTAGCCATGCCAAAGATAGCCTAATCAAATTAAGTCCATTCTATCCGCATGGTGGAATACCAGTTCCATTCAGCAATGGAGTGACAGCCACATGCGTAGAGGCTATTTGGCAGGGATTGAAAGTGTTTGAAGGAGCAGATGTAGATGTGCGGATGTTCCAGAATGACACGATGAAGAATATCAAGCGAACTGTACGCAAGTATGGTAAGCCGTTGGGACATCGCAAGGGAGTAAATGGCAAGGAACTTCTTGGATACATAGAAGCTAGAAAGCAGATATATATTCCAACCTACCAATGGATGTTGGAGAATAAAGTGCCAACAATCATTGAACGGTTGAGGGAGGCAAGTAAAACGAAAACCATCATCTTGTTGGATTATGATACCAACTGTGATGTGGATGACCCAAGCAAACCCTTGTCTCATGCCTTTTTGATCAAGGCATACGTAGATGGTATTTATCCTTATGGAGAAAAATCGGATACGGAGGCAAAACTACAGATTGATAAGCCACAGGAATTAGATCTTTTTTGATAGAATAACAACAAAAATATAAATTATGAGTAAACGAAATAATTGGGAGGATTTTAAGAATATCCTTGAGCAGCATCATATTACAACGTTGTATCATTTTACAGATCGTGACAACTTAGAGAACATCATCAAGAATGGTGGCCTCTTTTCCTGGAAGGATTGTGAGGAACGTGGAATTACGATTCCTAAGCCCGGAGGTGGTGGCCCCGGCTCTACTTCCTGGTCGCTCGACAAACGAGATGGGCTGGAGCATTATGTGAGAGCGAGCTTTACCAAGCAGCATCCAATGATGTATGTAGCGATGAGCGAGCAACGTATATCTAACCCCGTAATTCTGGAAATAGACCCAGAGGTGATATTTGATGAACAGACTAAGTTTTCTGATAGAAATGCTACAAGAAGCGGTGCCAACGTTGGCGGAAACCTAGAAGATTTCAAGAAAATTCATTTTCAGACAGTCAAGGCAAACAAGCATTTTGACCTGGATATAAATGAACAGCCTTTCTTTCAAGCCGAGATTCTGGTAAAGAACAGCATTCCCCTGAAGTATATCAAGAACATCGGCAACTTTGGTATTCCGATTCCAAACCAGCCACAGATATTGCAGAGCAAGAATGCATATACGGCTCGTGTTGACCGTGAGCATCCTACAGCATTCATCTTCCTGGTGGACCAAAGTGTTTCTATGCGCAGAATTACTACCTTCAATGGTGAGGATATGACTTTATCTGAGGCTGTTGCCCGTATCGTAAATGCCCAAATCAACGAGTTGGTGGAGCGATGTGTGAAGAATAATGAGACTCGCCATTACTTTGATATTGCCATGATAGGCTATGGCACTGAGGCTTATAGCGCTTGGAATGGTAGCTTGGAGGGAAAAGACTTCGTTACTCCAGAAGAGATTCGTGATAATCCTTACCAAAAGAAAATGGTGAAGGAAGAGGTGCGTACTCGAAAGGGTATAACCATCAAAGAAGTAGAGAAGAAACAATGGATGGTAGCTCGCCATGATGGTAGTTGGACACACATGGATAAAGCTTTCAAACGTGCAGAAGGTTTGCTCGAAAGCTGGATGAAAGACCATCACGACAAGGATTGTTATCCTCCTACAATTATCAATATCACAGATGGTGAGTATAATGGAACTTCGCATGATGAGATGCAACAACTTGCCAATCAGTTGAAATCGATGTTTACCAATGATGGCAATGTCTTGCTCTTCAATATTCACGTTGTGCCAGGACATGCAGAATCAGTCGTATTCCCTGCAACTGCAGATGAATTGAACGGAAATGGATATGGTGAGAAACTTTATAATATGTCGAGTCTCTTGCCACTAAATTATAATGAGCAGATTCGTGCCATCTTTGGTGATAAGCAAACGGACATCCGTTATCATGCCATGGGTGTGAATACCGGTATGGAGAGATTGGTTAAAATGATGAAGATTGGTACGTTGTCGAGTATGCTCGTTAATCAAAACCTATAATGTATATGAATAGAGGTGTAAGCATAGCAAAATGGAATGATCATGTAGCAAACGAGGATTCCTTCTTCTCATCTGATACCTGCATAGCGGTATCAGATGGGGCTGGAGGTTGCGGTTTGTTTGCTGATGAATGGTCGAAGTATCTGGTAAAACATCTTCCAAAAGATAACCCTATCGTTTCCTTTAAAGAACTTGACGAATGGGTGGATAGCATTTGGGAGACCTTTTATAATGAACATGAGGAAAGAGCAAAAGAAGGTGATGGTATTCTTTTGAATAAATATTATAACGAGGGGTCTTGCGCCACCATTGCTGCTGCATGGATAACAGGGGATAAGCAATGTAAATGGATGGCATACGGCGATAGCGTAGTCTTTCATTATAGTCAGGATACAGGTGTCTTGGAACATAGTTTTACGAAATTGTCTGATTTTAGCAATCCTCCCAGGTTGGTTAGCTGTAAAGATCCCCTGGAAGAGGAAGGTTTCAGTTGTGGTGACTTTTATCTGGATGAATCTTCGGTAGTCTTTGCTGCCAGCGATGCCTTATCGCATTATATCATGATGATGTATGAATTGTCTAAAAGTAAGGAGTATGGTGCGGAGCTTGCTGAAGAATATCTAAAAGCATCTGGCAATTCCCAACTTTTGAAAACAGCAGAGACCATGAAGTTTGATTTTTGGATGTGCTCCTATCTTTGTTAGATGCAACATCATCTAGCAGCCGATTTGAACTTTGTTTGAAAGAACAGAATCCTAAAGGGGTCGTAGATCTGGATGATTTCACGTTAGTATATTTAGCCTTATCTTGAAGATTTTAGAATTCTTTCTGCAAAGATAATCGATTAATACTTACATGAGCAGAACTTTACATCTTTATTGGTACCGTTTACTGCGCTACAATGATACCGACTCATTGATATTACTACTTTTTGCTTCTTCTACGTTTTTATTTAACCGTAGAAGAAGCAAAGTTTAAATAAGTGTTGCAAAGATGAAATTCTCTGTAACGGTTATTATAATTTGTTTCCTGTATTCCATTAAAAATGATAATCCTAATTATTTTGGTTTACGTATTTCTTTTTATTCTTTATATATATACCCTTTTTCTTATAATTAAAAACATTCCATCCATTTAAGTCATAGATGTTTGCTTTTTTGTCCATATTTATTGCAACCTTAGTATTAATAATGCCGGTATTGATATCTTCAACAATATTATTAAAATACTTTAGCCATACTTGTGCTGTATTATTATTTTCATATGCAGACTTACAACCTTCTGGTACATGGAGTGTACGTATAACATTAGTTTCATATATTTGAAAGGTATTCTCACTAATTGTTTCGCAAGGCTTTTTGTGGTGCATATAGACATCTGTTAATTGTTTGCAAAATGAAAATGCATCATCTCCAAAATCCGTTACAGTAGCGGGAATATCAACAATTTTAATATTACAATGACAAAAACAGTTATTTTCTATTGATGTAACTCCTATTGGTATTTTGATGCTCTCCAAATAATAGTTTTGATAGAAAGCGAGACTAGGGATAGCATTTGCTCTTGAATATAATTCATATCCCTCAATTCTGCATTCACTCATATCTATATCGCTAAATGGATATGTCGATAGTATTGGAAAATCAAAAACATTTAATGAACCTGTCACTTTCATTTTTGTATATATAAAGT
>ERZ1034952.1737-NODE-1737-length-17084-cov-8.542193_pt1 | contig 17084 bp, 16 predicted proteins | sample MGYA00520625_ERZ1034952 | MGnify/ENA primary metagenome ERZ1034952 (study PRJEB33766, sample SAMN09781773) | gut metagenome | biome: gut microbiome | host: Homo sapiens | place: Madagascar | study: EMG produced TPA metagenomics assembly of the PRJNA485056 data... | reverse complement strand
GAGGGGGCGTAATCAGAAAATTACGCCATTTTGAAAATTGTTAGGACAGGTGTGAAGCGTAATGTAAGTTTTTACCGTTTCTTTCTCTTGTAAAGAGATGACGTGTTCCCACTGGCGATACCGCCATCTCCGTTGGATCCGGGCTGGAAGAGAGTGATGGAATTCCGTCAAGTACGAATCTGCCAATGGAGAAAGTGTGTGCCGGGCACTCCTTTCTTTTCGCCTCGTTCGCCTTTTCTGACTGGCAGTTTGTCGCCCGGGAGCGCGTGATTGCCGGGTTCTTCCCTTACCGGTATGGTGCCGGTGTCGATCTGGGGGCCGGAAGCGGAGAGTGGACTCTTCCGGTGTGTCCGGAGCCTTCGGCACATCTGGAATCGCGCGTATGGTGCGGACGGGAAGATCGGGGATTTCCTTATCTTGCCATTCAATCAGGTTACGCTTATGCAGCTTGTCAATTGCCCACTCCCAATCTGGTTTATTACGAATATCAAATTTTATCCACCCGGAATTTTCCCTGGCAATCTGAAGAATTTCATTCATGGCCTGGTTATAATCCAGTAATTTAAGACAATCTTTTTCATAAATGGTTTGGTAATGTTTTTCCCATTGATGTCGTTTTTTGCATCTGTATTTCCAAGATTTGTCATCAAATGGATGATAGTAGCGGCATTCACGAACATAGTTAAAATCTCCGATATATTCGATGGCATTTTTACCGCGCCCGGCACGAGTGTATTTCCGATGCATCTCATCACAAGTTAAAGCAAGTTCCCGGTGGAGGCCGCCTTTTTCTTTCCAGCTATTATAAAGCCTAAAATTCTTTTTAACCTGTTTCCACATACGATTTCACTCCTGTACTGTTTCTGTTCATATGATACATTTGCCGGGTGGACAAATTCTGTCTATTGTGCTATGGTAAAATTGAAATAAAATCATATGGAGGTCGTATGCCGGATGCCATCCCGAAAATATCGCGTCTTGTCAAACTGGTCGCCATGATGCGCCGGAATCAATATCCGAATCATCGGACTTTGTTGCGGGCATTGAAGGTGCTGGATTCGACCGGCATGTATTCGCTGTCGCAGAAAACCGTTCAGCGCGATGTACAGTATCTGCGTGATGTTTATCATGCGCCGATTGAATTTGACAATGGGAAACGCGGCTACTATCTCACTGATCCCGGTTGGCGGTTCGAAATTCCGCTGCTGGACACGGAAGAGATGCAGGCGGTTACGCTGGGGGTACGTCTTGCCGAAAGCATTCTGCCGGAACCAGTGGCTGGCCGGATTCAAGATGCGGCCGATACGCTGCTCTGCCGAAATGAACTGGGACTTGCTCCGGAGGCGACGTTGATTGCGCTGGTCGCGCAGGGCGCGCGGATTCCGGTTCGTCCGGAAATTTTCCGAAAAGTGTTTGAGGCGTGGCAGAATCATCGCGGTCTTCTGGTTCGCTATTCTAAAGCAATGACCGGGGAGAGTGTGGAATATCTGTTGGAACCGCACGTGCTTGCTTTTTTTGACGGATTGTGGTATGTTAAGGCTATCGTGATTGCCCGGAACGGGGAAACACTCCCAGAGCGGACGATTCGGACGCTGGCGCTGAACCGTTTTTTTACCGTAGAGCGTTATCTCGGGCGATTCGAACCGGATCAGCGATTGATCCGGGAGGTGAACGAGGGTGGACTCTTCAACTTTCCGACCATTGATGAAGTGGTGTTGCGTTTTACGGATTATGCCGTCCCGTATGCCCGGGAAAATTACGATCCTGGGTTGATCGAGGAACAACCGGACGGCAGTTTGCTTGTGACGCTTTATGACGCGGTTGAATTCAAGACCGTCAATCTTGTTCTTGCCGAGGGGGGCGCCGTACAGGTGATTTTCCCTCCGGAGTTGGCAGAGAAAGTTGTCGCTCAAGCGAGAAAAGTAATGGAATGCATACAACCAAAGGGAGGTAGCTGGAATGACTGATGAGAAAATTGCTGGAGTTGACGGATGTCCTGGTGGCTGGGTTTTGGTAATTAGACGGAAGGGGGAGTTGCCTTCTGCAAAGGTATGCGAATCGTTCCGGGAGGTTATTTCCGAAACCCGGGACTGTAAAAGCGTCATGGTGGATATTCCGATGAATTTGAACGCGGAAGGCTTTCGAGCAGTTGATGTCAGGGCAAGAGAGATATTGAAAAAAATCGGGCGGAGCTCATCTGTCTTTATGGCTCCTGCAAAGGAGGCGATAAAGGACCAAGTCAATTATGCTGACAAAGAAGCCTATATTAGAATTTGCAATATCAATAAGAGGTATACTGAGAAAAAAATTACCAAACAGACTTTTTGCCTGATTAACAAAATCCGCGAAGTAAATTGCGTTGATCCTTTTCCGGAAAACATTCATGAATTTCATCCAGAACTTGTCTGGAGCCGTTTTGTCAACGACAAAAAGTTTCCATCCAAGAAAAAACAGGATGGAGAAAACAGACGATTGAAAATTCTGGAGAAGGCGCTGAATGTAAGTTGCGAAGAACTCAATCGCATAATCAAGCAGGCTGGGCCAAAGAGCAAAGTTCACCGCGACGATGTCATTGACGCGCTGGCCGGACTGATTGCCGCCGGCAATCCTTTAAAACTACAGGACAAGGACGGATATGCAACTATCTATTATTAAGTTAGCGATTTTTGCGGATGAGTATTGCTGGTCGGAAGGCTTCGTTGAAAAATAGAATTAATTTCCCGGAAAAACTTTTCTTTGACTCATGCGTATGTCGCCTTAAAAAGTAATATTCGATAGACCTCTTTTGTCCACCTGGAAATGTTATCTTTTTAGATGAACGTTTCCAGGTGGATTTTTTGATATGAGGCGATATGAGAATCAAAGTATTGGCGCGAAGTTTTTTCGAGGCACGATGCGGCACTGCACGAGAGGCGATACTCTTTCGTAGATACCGGGTCATTTCCATCAACAATATCTCTCTGCCGGCCGAGTCGCCACCGTTCAGCTCGCGATTCCTCTCCGTATCGAATCTGCTGATCCTTTTTTTCGACGATGTCGAAGAAGGATTTCCACACGCAATGACTCTTAAAGATGCAGAGAGGATTGTCAGATTTATCCTTCTGCCGGATTTTCGCCCATTGCTGATTCACTGCACTGCCGGAATTTCCCGTTCCGGTGCGGTCGGTGCGGCATTGAACTGGTATTTTAATCGAACATGCCTAGGGGAGTTCCTGGCGTTTACGCATGACAACCCGGATATTTCCCCTAATCGCCATGTTTACGAACTTCTTCGGCAACAACTTGCATTTTTGCAGAACAGTTTCTGAAAATGAAGTACACACCGAATCTTTTGCTTTATCCAAGTGATATCCTGGACTTGTTTTGTCCACCCGGAATCGTTATCCTTACTTTGTAAAACAATTCAGGGAGGATAGATAATATGGTTAGTCATCGATTTCGCGGGCGGAGTAAGACTGTCGGTGTCAATTTGAAACTGGATCATTCTCGGCGATTTCAGTTTTACTCCGGTTTTCGTTTTCTCCGGAATTTTATTTCCAGCTATCAGGGACATGTTCGGGATGAAGATTTTTTCCGTATCGTTGCCAGCCGGATGATGCCGGAAACATTCCGCCGGGTATTCATCGCCAGTACAACCCCGGCTTTTCGTCGGAGCTTGCTGAAGCTAGATAAAGGAGAAAAAATAGATCTTTCTTGTGAAAATTCGATGGAGATAATGCTTAAACTTTGGGAACATCCCACAAGTAATCTAAAATTCCGCACTGCTCTTAGTAACTATCTGGATGCGGAACTTCTCCTTCTTGACGCTTCTCTTCGTAATGACCCTGCTTCGGATGCGGAGCGTTTTGCCAAACTTGGAAAGTTCTTCAAACTGTCGCAAAATGAATGTGATCTGCTCCTGCTTGCCTATCTTGCCCAAGAGTTTTGGGAATGTGCGGAATTGCGCGGAACGATTACTTATAGCAAATTCCACCGTTTTTCCTGCGCTCTCGGCATTCCAGAGAATGAGCTGCAGAAAATCAGCAGTCCCAATGCCCGACTCCGCATGTTGGAGTGCCTCGACAGCGATCTGGATTTCAACTGTAATTTATTTTCTTATCTTTCCGGGGTGGACAATACACCTTTGGAAAATGCGTTTTACAGATCCTATACCGAAGAACTTTTGCCTTGGGAGTTTTTTGGAGAGCTTTCAGAACGACATGGCGAAACTCTCGCAATGCTGATCTCCGATAAACAGCGCCAAACCGGACTTCATGTTCTTTTTTATGGCGCTCCAGGAACTGGCAAGACCAGTTTTGCGGTCGCGCTTGCCGCCAGGCTTGGCCGTACCGCGTACTTTATCGACCAGAAACGTGGTTCCCGTCTGGCCGCCATTCAAATCTGCGAACTTCAACGAAACAGGGATGATTCGTTGATTGTGATCGACGAGGCGGATAAGTTGCTGGACTGCGCGGAGATGAATTTCTTCGGTTTTCGAAAGAGTAATGGAGATAAGGGAGAATTGAACTCTATTCTTGATCGGGTGAAAACACCATGTATCTGGATCGCCAATACACCTGCCTCCGCCCTTGATGCTTCAAATTGTCGGCGTTTCGATTACTCCATCGAATTCAAGCCTCTTGATGCGGAACAACGTGCGCGTATCTGGCGCAACTCCGCACTGAAGCATGGTGTTGAACTGCCGCCGGAACTTATTTTAAACCTGGCAGAACGGTATCCGATTTCCGCCGGGGGAATCGAGCTGGCCCTGCGAAATTCAGCCCCCCTTGAAGGAAAAAATGTGGAAGAAAGAATCACCAAAATTCTAGATCCACATTGCAGGCTCATGGGGGTTCCTGTCAGTAGAGTCGGTAAAAACAGTCGAGATTATTTGCTGGATGGTCTGAATATTCAAGGTGAAGCTACTCCGGAGGATGTGATCAGCGCAGTTCGAAATTTTCTTTCCGGTTCGCTGGATGATCCGGATAAGCCACGGATGAATCTTTTGCTTTACGGACCGTCCGGTACCGGAAAAACCGAGTTCGTCAGACATCTTGGCCGAACTCTGTCGGTTCCGGTGGTCACCAAAATGGGGAGTGACATTTTATCCAGATGGCTCGGCGGCACGGAGCAGAATATTGCAGCCGCATTCGAGGAAGCAGAGCATGCCCGGGCTATTCTTTTCTTCGATGAGATCGACGGGCTGCTCCAAAGTCGGGCGCGAGCACAACGCAGTTGGGAAGTAACTCAGGTAAATGAATTATTGCATCGGATGGAGAAGTTCAACGGGGTGATGATCGGCGCAACGAATTTCCGGACGTGCCTCGACCCTGCGACCATGCGGCGTTTCTCCTTCAAGCTCAGGTTTGACTGGCTGAATGAAGCCGGGAAACGACTTTTCTTTGAGCGGCAATTCAATACTACGCTGACTCCTGGCGAGGCCGCCCGCCTTGCGGCGATCCAGTGGCTCACTCCAGGGGATTTCCGTACTGTCCGGCAGAGTCTTTTTTACCTAGGTGGGAAAACTGACAATGCTCGCCGGCTTGCGGCACTGGAACAGGAAGCTGCGCTGAAAAATGGCGAGCGGGAAAGAATTGGGTTCTGAAATCGCGGTTCAGGAAACCAAAAAGAGATGAAAAAGTGATCAATATTCAGAATTATTCTTTCGGATTTTATGGAGGAGGCGGAACGGGAATCCTTTCTGGAAATTCTAAAATGTGCAGGATTTTTTCCGATTATTCTTCTCCGCCTTCCGGATATACTTTAGCCGTGATGTCCCTTCCGGAACCTTGGTGGTTCATGCCGGAGCCGAGTATACCCATGTCGGATATGCAGAATATGGAAACGTCAATTACAGCATTCCCCTGCTTGGGGGCGGATGGAGCGTTGATCAGGTGTTGCAAGATTTTTTACGGCAACGATTCCGGCTGAATATTGACGCGAAAACGGCGGAGCAACTCAAGTACAGTATCGATCCATCGTACAGGTGATGGTCTGCGGTACTGATATGAAAACGGGGCGGCTGTGCCGGATTTCATTTCCCCGGGAGTGTTTGCTGAAGCAGGTTGGGCAGAATTTGCGATTCCGGGAGATGTTGTCAGAAGGGTGCGAAAAAGAGTTCTCCGGGGTTCCCGGATAGAACTTTCCGGAGGACTTGCGAACTTTCCAGTTTTTGCAGAGTATCTCCAAAAAGAACACAAATTGCCGCTTTTGCGCAGACCGCATCCGGAATACGCTGTTTTGCAGTGCGTGAGGAAAGAAGTATGAAATCAGGGTTCTGGGGAAATTATTGCCAGGGTATCTGGTATGAAATCGACGAACATGAGATGTGGCTCAGGAGAAGTGACAATGCCAGAAAACTCGGTATTCCAGTTGCGGTTATTGCACGGTTCGGCGAATTTCCAGATCGGCAGAAGCTGTTGCCGTTTGTCTTTGCTGAAGCACCGGTGATGCGCTGGCGGTGTCATGGCGAAAGTGTCACGTTTGAATTTTGTTCAACAGAGTGGCATTTGTCGTTGCAATTGGCTGAAAAGTGGTGTAGTTTATTCGCCGGGCCGTTCCTGAGTGTGCGAATGGTGAATTTCTGCGGAATGGAGGTTCGGGAAGCCTTGTGGAAAAACTTTTATGACCTATCCGATTGAAGAAAAGTTGGTAATTGCTGTTGCTTCAAGCGCATTGTTCGAGCTGGATGAGGCGGATACGATCTTTCGGGAGAAGGGAGTTCGTGCTTACCGTGCGTATCAGCGCGAGCACGAGAATGATGTGTTGAAACCTGGGATCGCGTTTCCGTTTGTTCGCCGCTTTCTGGCGCTCAACGCAATTTTTCCGGACCGCCCGCCTGTCGAGGTGGTTTTACTCTCGCGTAACGATTCTGATACAGGGCTGCGGGTATTTTCCTCTATTGAACACTATGGACTGGAGATCGTTCGTGCAGCATTTACGCGCGGGAATTCACCGTTTCGTTACATCCCGGCCTACAATGTTTCTCTTTTTCTTTCGGCTAATGAGCGAGATGTGGTTGATGCGATGCAGCAGGGATATCCGGCTGGACAAGTTTTGCCGAGTACGGTCTTGGATGATGAAACGGATGCGGAACTTCGTATCGCTTTCGACTTCGATGGTGTCGTTGCCGACGACAGTGCGGAACAGATTTTTCAGCAGAAAGGCATTGAGGCGTTTTATGACTCTGAAGTTTCCAGAGCTGATACGGCGATCAATTCCGGTCCACTTGGTGAGCTTTTCCGCAAATTGGGGCATCTGCGGCAGTTGGAAGATGAGCGGGAAGAATTGGATCATGCCTATAAACGTTTTCTGAAAACCGCTATTGTGACTGCCCGCAGTGCCCCGGCGCACAAACGTGTTGTCACAACGTTGCGCCAGTGGAACATTTCTGTGGATGAAACCCATTTCCTGGGCGGCATGGACAAGGGGCGGATTCTTTCGATTCTGCATCCACATATCTTCTTTGATGACCAACAGCATCCCCATCTTGATGCAGCTCGGGAATATACCCCGTCAGTACATATTCCTTTCGGAATTGCAGGCAATCGAAAACTACATGCCAACTTTACCGATCGTAACGATTAATCTGGGGATGATAGCTGTTACGGGCGGTAAATCGGGTGAAGTTAACTCGAAGTTCTCGGCCTCTTCGACGATCCTTGACACAACTTATAGCTCCTTTATGTTCGGAGTTTCCGGCAACTGATAAACCGGCAACTGATAAATTTTCAGTTTGAAGTATTCGCGCTCTCTGAAACCGTAGGCTTGCTTGATCAGCCATCGGATTTTATTGTTAAGCCCTTCCACACTTGCATTACTGATATGTCGAAACGTCCAGAAACTGACAAGTTCCATCGATTTTATCCCGAATGGTACGCGCCATCTTAACTCCGAAATTTGTTGATATATGATTGAACACTTTGTCAAGTTCATTTCCAGGATCTGGCTGATACACTCCTTTAGAGAGAAATACCGGGACAACGGTGGTATTGGTCATTAAGTATCTTCGAACAATGGGCTTTTTGCTGAATAACTGGTCGGAGAATAGGGAAAGGACGTTGAAGGCGGAGCTGACCGCTGAGGGCGCTGAAGCTCCGGTTATCGGTTTCCTATTTGCATTTTACTCCATCAGCAGTATATTTACTCCATCGATGGAGTAAATGGAATCGGGACAGTGGAGATACGGCGATGAACCAATTGCAACAGTGTGATGAACTCAAGAAGAAGCTGGATGCACTCCGGCCATTCCCGGAAGAGACGCTGAAGTCGTTGCGGGAATACTACCGTGTCGGATTGACCTATTCCAGCAATGCGCTGGAAGGCAACTCCCTGACGGAATCCGAAACGAAAGTTGTGATTGAAGACGGTCTGACCGTTCAGGGAAAACCGCTTCACGATGTCTATGAGGCACTCGGCCACGCGGAAGCCTACGATCATTTGCAATCCATGGCTGCCGACAAACGGCTGGAAGTCGCCGATATCCTGAAGCTGCATGAACTCTTTTATAAGCGTATTGATCCATCTCAGGCCGGAAAGTTCCGAACCGTTCCGGTATTCATCAGCGGAAGCCATTATCCGCTGTCGCTTCCAGAACAAATTCCGGCGTTGATGGATAAATTCCTTGCGTGGTATCGACGGAATGAAACCGAATTGCATCCTCTCGAACTGGCCGCGCTGGCACATCAGAAGTTTGTCTTTATCCATCCGTTCGTAGACGGTAACGGACGGGTCGCCCGGTTGCTGATGAATCTGGTTCTGCTCCGCTTTGGGTATCCGATCACGATTATTCCGCCGATCCTGCGGCTGGAATATATCGCTGCGCTTGAAAAAGCTCATCGCAGCACAGATGACTTCATACAGTTTATCATTGCCCGTGAAACGGAAACGCTTCGGGAGCTGTTGCGGCTTCTCGGTCGTAGTCTTGAGGAAACAGAAGTTGCAACCTTGAGCGAAGGAGCCGATCAAATATTACGGCTTTTACAGGCTCATCCCGGCTGGCGAGTACCAAATCTTGCAGAAACGTTGCAGAAGAGTCGTCCTACGATCGAGCGCCATCTGCGGGAACTTCGCAATGCCGGTCGAATCGAGTTTCGAGGTGCCCCAAAGAACGGCGGTTATTTTACCAAATAATGCGATAGCAGTACTCCTACTCTGATCAGTGCAATTTTATTCATAGCGAGAATTTTATTAAGTTATATATTAAATAGAGTGATATATAACACGGATGGGATTTTGGACACCAACGGTTACAACGTGGATTTTTGCTCCATGATTTTTGGACAAAAGGGTATGTCCATTGGACTATTCCGGTGAGTAAATGGACTCTGAATTTTGGACTTTTAGCCTCAAAAGTCCAAAGTCCAATTTGAAAAAAGACAAACTATATACCTCGTTTTCTTCTGCTTTGTTTCATCAACTTCATCCATGAGAATGTATCATGATCAGCCCCCCTTATTCTGCGATAGAGATACTTGTTTATAGAAGGTATTTATCATGCTGTAGGCTACGGCCTAGCCCTCCTAAAAGCCGTTAAGATTCGGCTCACTTTCTCCAGTATAGCAAGGCTTTTTGCTCGCCTTTAGTCGAGTCTTCGAACTTCCTCCTTCTTTAGAAGGAGGAAGCCATGGTGAAGCGTGGGATCAATAGTCGTTATTCAGCGGGAACCGGTTTCCAATAAAGCTCTGAATGAAACGCCCTGCTGTTCTTCCGTTGAAGAACAGCAGGGGCTATGCTTATTCGGTCTGGCTGGATTCGTCGCTTGCCAGAATGTAATGGATGATGTCAGTGTTGCGGAATCGGACTGCGTGTCCGACCATCTTGCGTTTGAATGGCAATTGTGGTTCCAGCTTCTTGAAGTTGGCGAGGCTGACTCCAAGCATTTGTGCAGCCTCGTTCATATCAACCAGTTTAGGAACAACATTCGGTACAGGTGTGCCCTGGGCAGCAAGGTGCTTGAGCTGGGCAATGATCTCCCGATATTCAGGGAACTGAATCAGGTTGGATTCCGTTAGCGGGTGAAGCAGCTTCCCAATCAGGACAACGGTTTGATGACGAATAGGATGTGACATGTATGCGCCCCTCCTTCTCTGGCGCATACAATCACAAGTCACTGTAGTTTTTTACTTTGCGGTTTCAGAGAATGGTTCGTTTCTTCCACCTGCCACTTAGAGCGATTTAAGTCTTTCATGAACGCCTGTACCATCGCATCCCCAAGCGCATCAGCAAAACGGATTGGCCGGTCCAAAGTCAGACTATCGAAAGAACGCACTCTTGAAAGCGCAGTGTATAATTGCCCCGGCGCGAAACAGCCATCACCAAGGATGACATGGGCTTTCGTCAGAGTCTGCCCTTGCGCCTTATGGATCGTAGTGGCATAAGCGGGCATGACGGGATATTGCCAGAACTTTCCTGTTTCATCTTGAACGATCTGAAGTTTCCCCTCTTCATTCCGCCAGGTTGTATATTCGTAATGCGTCCAACAGGTTTGCGTTACCTTTACAACGGGACCGCGATCAAGTTTGACAAGTATAACTCGTGCAATCGGATCGTAACAAAGGACTTCCCCTTGATCTCCGTTTACATATTCATATTGCTGAATATCTGTGCCGTGACTACGGTTGCCAAGCAAAATTATCCGCATTCCGCGTTTGAGCAGGAGGACCTGACTGACCGGAAGTTCGTCATCAGGAAACTCTCCCCACTTTTCTCCTATGATCTCCACGCCGTTGTCGGGCAGTTGAGCCAATGCCTGAGCATTGATCTTATCCGCCGTGTCTCGGGAACAGCAAAGACAGATCGGGCCGTTTAAACTGTCCGTGGAGCGGTTGGCTGCGATCCGTCCATTGGCGTCATGCAGGCGTTCCTGAAGATCGGTGTCCATCTCTCTGACCGAGTTCAGAAAGGCAATAAATTCTGGTTCTGTTTGCCTATGTATCTGAGTCAGTTCAATGTTTTGAAACCGCGCGTTCTGCCATGCGAGCGTATTGAAAGCGTAAATACCATTCAAACGTTCCTCAAGATATTCCTCAACGGCTTGTTCTCGGACAACCGGGGGAAGCTGATAGAAATCTCCCACAACAATGATTTGTTTCCCTCCAAACGGTAGCCCTGAATACCCGGAAGAAGCGCTTTCACGGAGCAGGCAGTCAATAACGTTGAATGTATCACTTCGAACCATTGAGATTTCATCAATCAAAAGAGTTTTTACTGTGCTTAGAAACGACCTTTTTTCCAGTAGGATGTAAGCCAGATTACCCGGCTGTAACACCCCGGATGGTAAACCAAAAGTTCGATGGATTGTTCCGGCTTCTGTCAGATTTCGGGCTGCAAGTCCGGTAGGTGCAACGCAAACGAGATTGGCTGGACGGTGGCGGATGAACTCATTGATGACTGCGGATTTTCCCGTTCCAGCACGACCGGTTAAGAATACATTATGTCCGGTTAACATCGCATCAAGCGCGACTTGTTGTTCGTGATCCAATTGCATTTTTAGCCCTTTCAGCTTTCTGGTAACTGCGATGCGTGAAAACAGTTACAATTAAATGGTGTTGTGTACTTTGTATTAATCTTGGCGATGTAGGAGCAGAAGCGAATCGCTTCTTCCTGCAGAGCCCGATTGTTTCGTGTGACGATCAGACCGTGATTGATCTGCTGGCTGTGGTAAACACTTTGATCTTTGTGGATCAGGTGTGGTGAAATCGTTGCTTGAACTCCCGGATTGAATTTACAAATTGCCTTGACCCATAGCCTTTTGGCTTCCTTCAGCCGGTTAAAATACTGGATACGGTTGGCATCCAGAAACAGTACAAAATGATAATGTGGATTCTTGGATGTGTGCTGTTCCCGAACCCAAACATACTGAGGCGAAAAACCGTGCATTATCAGCTTACGTCGGTATTCTTCCATAAAGTATTGGAAGCACTGGTTGCTCTTTTCCGCATCCACTTCGTCCGGATATTTGGCAACCAGTCTTATCATCAGCACCTTGCCGTGGACTGAAAGTTGATACTCCAGCCGATCAATCAACCGATCAAGAATGGCGGTATAAAATCCTTTGCCGGGTCCGTTGTAATCAAGCAGTGGATAATCTCGGTAGTTTGAATCACGCGTAATTGCTAGTTTGCTCATATTCTGCGGCTCCTTTTCTCCGCATAATATTGAGGAGAATCATGCAAGTATATATTCAGTATTAAACTAACAATACATTAGCCATATTAAACCAACAATATATTAGATTGACAATTGTATGAGGAACCGGCAAGGTCTCCCCTCAAGAGAACGGTGTCATGCTTCGGAAAGATGATCCCGAATATGAAAACAAGTATGACCAGTGTTTCCGTCGTTGCAGCTACCTTGTTAAAGTCAACCAGAAAGATTTCTCTCCCAAGCATCAGCGGGAAGTATTCTCGTCCCGTATTCAACATTAACATTGAAAGGAAATCACAATGAATGAAAAAGAACTGAACGCATTCCTCGATCTGGAATGGAACTGTGCCACATTCACCTCGGAGGAGTCATCCGTTTCAGCACCGCTCTCTCCGAAGCAGTGGGCTCGTATCATCTCCCGACACCCGGAGCTTCAGGAACTCTGCCCATTCTCCGAGTTTACCACTGACGACTGGGTTGTCGTCCTTGAAAAACAGCAGTCGCTTGCATGGCGCTGTTCCTGCTGGAAAGATTTCACTCCTCCCCAATGGCAACGCCTGTTACGACACCAGCCGACTTTGCTTCACTATTGCGAGATACCAGATCACCCCGCTATACGGAGCGGATTACTGGCGAGTGACAGTTATTTCAGCGCAGATATTGATACGCACGACTTCACACTTGGCGACTGGTTCTGGGTCGTCAAGCATAATCCGCGGCTTTGGACTCACTGCCCCTGTCAGGAACAGTTCACGAAACCGATGTGGTGGAGCATCCTTTACAGTTCAGCCGACCTGTTGCCGGACTGTCCCTGCCTTGACCAATTCAGCGATGAGGATTGGCGCCGTCTCAATATCGTTCCGAAATTAAAGGACCGGATACGCAACAGCGAGCAGTTCCGGAAGCTGATCGACCTGACCAGGCATCCGTTCCGCAACCTCAAATTCGATGATGACCTGCCACTATAGTTCTGTCAATGGAGCGGTATGATCCCTGTCACAGCGATGAATAACCGTTTATTTCTGACGGAGCATGTTTTATATCCACTACAGCAGGGATGTTGGACTTGCTGACGATGCAGATTCTACCATCTCTGCCCGGTAGCCTACTGCACGACGTCTTCGGTCTGCCAGTCGATGAGCTGGCCTTTCTCCGAATCGAAGTTGACTCCGATCAGCGTGATCTTCTTCGAGGACTGAAGATACTTCTTGAAGTAAGCTTTGTCCTTGATCTGCGACAACGCGGTATCATCATCGTCGAGCTTGAACTCAAACAGATAGATGTGATCGTCCGTCTGGACAACCGCATCGATCCGACCGTCATTCGTGCAGGACTCCGCTTCGATATTGAATCCGAGCAACCGGAAGATCGCATAGAAGACAGTCTGGAATGTCGCTTCGCTCTTCTTGTGGATCGTATAAGGCACCCCGGCAAAGAACGATTCGAGAACCTTCCTCGCCTGATTCAGATTGCCCTCCAGGAACGCGGTCGCCAGATCAGCGGAGAAGCTGCTGACCTCGCGCTGTGTTCTGCCTACGTAGCTGTTCAGCAGATAGGTGCTGAAAGATTCGGCAACCTCCTCGTTCGGGAAGTCGAGCCAGAACCAGCGTTTGTTGAAACGAATCTCGCTGGATTTGATCGTCAGATACCCTGTCTGCAACAGCAGCGTTACTGGGTCGATATTGGGAATCTCGAACGCATCGAATGTCACGCCGGGAACCGCTCTCGATACCGCATCCTCAAAGTTGAAGTCGGTCTTCTTGGCAAGCTCCATCAGGAACGAAGGCGTTCCGGTGGCGAACCAGTAGTTGTCGAACTTGCCGTCATTCTCAAAGAACTTCGCTATGGACACCGGGTTGTAGACCGTCTCCGAAGTCTCCTCGAAACAGTAACCGTCATACCACGCCTTGAGCTTCCGTTTCAGTTCCTCCACCGAGACCTTCTGCGCCTGTGCGGTCGCTTCGATCCGATCGCTGAAGTAGTGTTCCAGTTCCGATTGCGTATAACCGAACATGGTCGCATAGTCACGGTGCATCGTAATATCGGTTAAATTGTTGAGGTCCGAGAACAGCGATACGTGACAGAACTTGCTGACACCGGTAATAAACAGAAAGCGTTCTTTGGCATTGCGTTCTTTAAGAACGCTGAAGAATCCTTTTAAGATTCTCTGGACTTGTGTTATTTGAGAACTTGTTATATTATCCAGAATCGGCTTGTCGTATTCATCAATGAGAATTGCCACCTGGTCATTCTTTGCCAGTTCATCAATCAATTCCCCAAAGCAAAGTCCCGGAGTCGCGTTCGTCAACGTAATGGAATAAGCGGATGCGATCTCCTGAAGTTTGGTCTGCAAATATTCAGGCAATTCTTTCACAGGATCGGAGACAACGCTATAGTCGCCGAAACTCAAATGAATAACCGGATACGGTTTCCAGTCGTATTCTTTCTTCGAGATCGCCAAGCCGTCGAACAGCTCCCTGCGTCCTTCAAAGATCGCCTTGAGAGTGGAGACCGTCAACGACTTTCCGAAACGACGGGGACGTGACAGGAAGTATCCCTCCTGAGTTGGCTGAATCAACTTCCAGATGGACTCCGTCTTATCAACATAGAGACATCCGCCATTACGGAGTTTCTCAAAAGAGTATGTAAAACTGGTCAATCTTTTCACGGTCATATCCTCCAATATCTTACTATACAACGATTCCGGTGATTTTCAAGCATAGACACGACAAGACTGCGATGAGTTCTATTCCTTCCTGAAGACTGGCGGTCTTCAGGTGGGAACAGCTATCTATTGCCACGATGCTGAAAACGTCTGCTTTTCTCACTGCCGGGACAGGAACTTTCGAGCTTCAAATCGCCTGTTTTGAACATCTCTGCTCTACTGTCTTACGGGGGATAGATTGGAGGCAGCTGAACACTGTCAAGGCGAATATTCTTTCAGTAATTGTAACGATGTGATTTGAAAAAGTTGCGAACATCCCATATATTACAGATGTTCTTGAAATTCATCAATCTAACAGGAGGCTATGATACCGAATGTCGCACTGGACAAGTAAATAAATGATGATTTTCCAATAAGGAGGATCCTTTTACTTTCCTGCGGCGGAAACAACGACTGCAACACGATGTTTAGACCCGGATACGATCATATTGCCTACGCGTAAGGGAAAAGAGTTGGTCAACAGGTGATCTCATCGTGGATTTCAAAGTCACAACCAATGCAGGAAACTTTTTTATGCCCTATGAAAAATCATCATTTTCAAATTCAAAACCGACTGATAAAATCATATCTGTCGGACGTTTTGGGTTGTCCGGTAGAGCCCATGCTCAAATTCCGGCGGATTTCGGTACGCGCCCACATGTATATTGACGGAAAATGAAAAAAATAACGACGGGTTTACATATGAAATATAAATTTTCAGGACATCAAACATTTGTCTTCCGCTACGGGTGGTTGGAAAAAGGAGTTCGATTGATTCAAAAGAATCCACATGGCTTCTTGGAAGATGATGTATTGATTCAACTTGGTGTCGGCAAAAATATGGTTGAGAGTATCAAATATTGGTGCACTCAAACAGGTCTGTTGACTGATATCGGCAATGGCTTGATGGGACTTACCACTCTTGGTAAATTTATTTTTTGGGAAAAAGATTTTGTTGAAGGCAATGATCCGTATTTGGAGGATGATGCCACATTGTGGTTACTGCACTGGTCTTTGATGCAACGAGCCTTGCTCCCTGAAGATACATGGTCCAGCTGGCACTTCGCTTTTTACAAATGGAATAAACCTGAGTTTACCAAACGCGATTTGCAGCACTCCATCCAAAGCAGCGCTTGCAGTGTTTCTGCAAGTACAATTGAGCGCGATATCGACTGCTTTGTACGCAATTATGCGGGAACACGCGCAAAAGCAGGAGAGGAAAATTTTGACTCCCCGTTTTTGAGTTTGGAATTGATTCAGGGAACTTCGCAGCAAGACCTCTACCGATTTAATATCGGCAGCAAACAGAACTTGCCGTCAGAGCTTGTTGGCTTTGCAATACTAAAATTTATTGAAAAAATCGGTAGACAGACAAGTATCAATGTCCAGAATTGTCTTTATGATGCAGGAAGTCCCGGTCAAATATTCAAGCTCAATGAAGGTGTTCTGATGGATTATATGGTTGAACTTGAAAAAATAACAAAAAGAAAACTTCTTGTAAGCGAGACGGCAGGACTGGCTACCATAAACTACGACATAAACGGCAAGAAAAGTGCATCACAATATGCAGATGACCTGCTGAAAAAATATTACGGGAGGAATACAAAATGACTCCTTTGAATAAAATTATCAGCGTTCGCAGGCGCTTTTTACGTTCTGTCAATATTGCTCGAGATTTAAAACGAGCCAAGGGGTTGGATGGCTATATTATTACTCCATTGGTAGTGCAAACCTTGGCGCAAATTTCTGACAGTTTTACGCAAAATATAACAGATCGAGCATTCACCTTAACAGGTCCCTATGGTACAGGTAAGTCTTCTTTTGGCTTGTTGCTCTATCATCTGTTGCAAGATCAAGGCGGCTATGCTTGGAAACAATTAAAAGCGGTAGACAAGAACTTTGCTCAAACTCTCTGGAACAACATTTTTGGAGCAGATGGTTCTAAATACGGGTTTCTTGTTTTACCCGTGACCGCCAGACGTGCTTCTGTGGCGACCTTGTTAGCTGAAACTTTTGATGAACTGGAAATTCCTTTGCGCGATCAAATTGCTCCGCAAGTTGAAGCGTTGAGAGTTTGTAAAGATTCCAAAACAGCTATTCGTTTAGTGGAAGAAATCGCTGAACTTGCAGTAAAAGATGAATATCGAGGATTATTTTTCATTTTTGATGAGTTTGGAAAAGTCTTTGAAGAAGCCTATTTCAACGCCGTGTGCAAGTTTTTTAACAAAAAATCCGTTCAAATTGTAGAAGCGAA
>ERZ1034952.1736-NODE-1736-length-17088-cov-86.491810_pt1 | contig 17088 bp, 10 predicted proteins | sample MGYA00520625_ERZ1034952 | MGnify/ENA primary metagenome ERZ1034952 (study PRJEB33766, sample SAMN09781773) | gut metagenome | biome: gut microbiome | host: Homo sapiens | place: Madagascar | study: EMG produced TPA metagenomics assembly of the PRJNA485056 data... | reverse complement strand
AGAATTGCGAGATATTGCTCATCCTGATGCTCCTGCATTTTCCCGAGCTTTTTGTCGATCTCGGCCAGATGGTCGCCCTGGGAGTCTGCCTGTGTTTTCTTCTTCTGCGCTGTGCCGACGATGGCCTGAATGACCGTCGTCAGCGCGGACGAGCCGAGGACGGCGCAGATGATCGTGATGGTTCCAGCATCCATGTTTTTACCTCTTTTCTGTCTTCGCCTGCCACGTGATATCCCTGCCGCAGACGCCGGTCAGGCGGTCGCGGAGGTAGTTCAGCGCCGTCCCGACGCGGTTTAGGTCAACGTCGTTGTATGCGCCCTTCATCCCCGCCAGCCACTCCGCCAGCTCCGCCGCCGTCATGCCCGCGTAGCCCTTCACGGCCAACTCGTGCACGCGTGCGACGTCCGCTGTCGTTCGGTCGGTGATGAGGGTATAGATAATCGTACTCATAGAAGCTCCTTAACGCCCGTCGGCTTGTTTATCAGAATGACCTTAAAGATCATATCTACATGATTAGAAACACCATGCCGCCGCGATACCGTCCACCTCGGACGCGACGCTCCAGTCCGCCTCACCGTTCCATCCCGTTCTGTCAAAGCAGCTGGTGTTGTTGAGTCTCGGCGAGCGCAAATACCATGCACGGTTTTTCTTCCGGTTGGCCGCCGTCTTGTAATACTCGTACTGCGTGCCCTCGCCCGCATAGGAGTATGTCCGCGTGCCCTGGACCTCGATCTCCGACAGCAGGAACAGCGTGTCCTCCGTCGTGTCGATGGTCGAGCTGGCGCTGCCTGCCGAGGTTTTCTTCGTCACGGCTTTCATCGCAGCCACGACCTCTGCCGGCATCACCTGTCTCAGCTTCGGGAATGCATTGTACGTTCGCACCATACAGTTCACCCAACCACAGCTATTGCTCTCTGCACCGTTCATCTTATACTGCGTCGCGTAGGTCGTGTGCATCTGGAACGTCAGCGGAGCTTTACCAGAGCCGTCGGCATAGTCATCGTGATTCTTGCCGATAATATCAATTGCGTAGGACGTCTTGTTGATTGTCATGTTGCAGCTGTCGCCAACCTTCCAAGTGTCAGGAACTTGCTTCTCTTGACAAGCCTTAATAATTGCAGCCCAGCTGTTATTTGCGAACACGGGGTCGATCATGGCCAAATCGACATTAGCTGTCCCAACCACAACATCTGCCGTCTTTGTTGTGCTTGCTGTCGCTGCTGTTACCGTCCATGTTCCAACCTCGTCGACTATCAACGTGCAGTTTCCACTCGCATCCGCCGTCCCAGAAACCGTCTTGCTACCCTTCGTGGCTGTGACAGTCGCGCCCGCGCTGGTCGTGACGACGATCTGCAAGTCGGGCGCGCCCTCGATGGCCTGCACCGCGCTCACGAACCCATCCGGGAACGCAAGCTGTGCGGACGTGCCGCCCTTCGTGCGGATGGCGTCCGCAATCGCCGTCAGGTCGGCGTTCAGCTGCGCGGAATCTACTGCTTTATCCAATGCCATCAGTAGTTTCCTCCTGTCCATTCTGGCAGCGCGGCAAGCACGTCCTGCACCAGCGCGGCCTTATCCGCCGCCGTAAAGTAATCCGTCCCCTTGACGGGCGTTGCGCCCGCAGGCCCCTGCGCGCCGGGATCGCCCTTGTCGCCCTTGTCGCCCTTCTCTCCGCGCGATGGCTTCCCGGTGTCTGTATCTCCCAGATACCAGTTGCCGTTCGCGCCGATCGTCGGCGTCACGCCGTCTGCGCCCTTTGCGCCGGTCTCTCCTGGGTTGCCCTTTTCGCCCGGATTGCCCTGCGGGCCTTTGATGTTGACGCTGTCCGGGTTCGTTTTCCCGCCGTCGTTCGTCCAGCTGAGCGTCCCGTCCGCAGCGACCGACGGCGTGAATGTCGTTCCGGCCGCGCCGGTCCCGCCCGTCTCGCCTTTCTCTCCCTGCGGTCCCTTGTCGCCCTTATCGCCTTTCTCGCCGCGCGACGGCTTCCCGGTGTCGTTCTCGCCCAGATACCAGTTTCCATTCGTGCCGATCGTTGGCGTCACGCCATTTGCGCCTGGCGCGCCGTTGTCTCCAGCCGGACCCGTCGTCCCCTGAGGCCCCGTCTCACCCTGCGGACCCGTAGGTCCTTGCGGTCCAGTCTCGCCCGGTTCGCCCTTCGCGCCGGGGTCACCTTTGTCGCCCTTGTCGCCCTTTGCGCCCTGCAGCGGTCCGTTGTTGACCCACGCCTTCGTTACGCCGTCGTAGATGTAAATGTCATACGGCGCAGCCGCGCCCACGCCGTAGGCGTCTCCGACCGCCGGATTCTTGACCGATGCCTGCAGCGCGGATACCGAGCCGTAATAGCCCTTGACCGTAAAGCCCGTTCCCGTATCGCCCTTCGGGCCGGTTGGGCCTGCCGGGCCCTGCGGACCGGTCTGCCCCTGCGGGCCGGTTTCTCCCTGCGGGCCAGTCGCGCCAGTGTCGCCCTTGTCGCCTTTCTCTCCCTTTTCGCCGGGCTCTCCCTTCGGGCCAGTGTCGCCGGTCGCGCCCTTCGGGCCTTCCGCGCCGGTCGCGCCGGTGTCGCCCTTCGGCCCCTGCTCGCCCTGCGGGCCGGTCTCGCCCTTTGGCCCCTGCGGGCCGGTTTCTCCCTTCGGACCCTGTGCACCAGTCTCGCCCTTCGCGCCGGTGTCTCCCTTCTCACCCTTGACGGTCTCGACGTCAAAATCAAATTCCTTGCCGTCCGACAGCTTCATCGTATAGGTTGCTGTCGTCCCGCTCTGCGATTTCTTCGTGACCGACGTGATGCTCGCGCCCGCCTCGCCGGTTTCGCCCTGTTCGCCGGCAGGTCCGGTCTGCCCCTGCGGGCCTTCCGGTCCCGTCTCGCCCTTTGGCCCCTGCGGGCCAATGATGGAGCCAAGATCCGCAGTGCTGCCGTCCGTCAGCGTGAAGACAAGCCGCCCCGCGTCCGTAACCTCCACGGCCTTTACCCCGCGGGAGATCAGCCCGCCGATCGTCACCGTGATCTGATTTGGAATTTCTACCCTCATGCCTGCTCCTTACTCCACGAACGCCCGATTCCCGCTCGCCAGCGTCGTCTTGTCGCCGTGCGTGTACCGGATATCGTAGGTGTACTTTCCCTTCGTGAATTTTGCCGTGACCGTCGCGTCGAAGTTCAGCGTGACCTGGTCGTTCTCCACCTTCGCAAAGCTGAACGTGTGGACGGTCTGCCGCGTATCGTCCAGAAACACGACCGCCATGCTGTCCGTCGTCCCGATCGTGACGGCCTCTCCGTCCTGGTCCTTCAGGTCGAACCGCAGCACGATCGAGAATGTGTCTCCCTCGTACCATCGCAGCACCCCTTTGTCGATCCTCGGGCTCGGATAAGCCCCCGGAATTGGCGTCGCCATACCGCATCCCTCCTTTTCATCCAGTGTAGCAGACCCCCGCGCCGGATTCACCCCACGCCGCAGCAAAGCCGGGGCTTTCGCCCCGGCCCACTCATCATTCCTTCAGCCACTTGTCAATGTCCTTCGACTTCTTGCCCCTGTCAAAGCCGACCGCCGTATAGGCCGCCAGCAGCTTCTCCTTGAGCTTCTTCCGCTCCTCAGGCGAGGCCGCAATGTACTTCGGCTTGTATTCCGTCGTGATCGCGTTGCCAATATCTCCCTTCTCGGTTCCGTGGTCAAAGTATTCCTTTGCCGCCGCTTTCAGATCTCCTCCGTCCTCGATGGTCTGCAGGATCTTGCCGTACTTCGTATAGTCCTTCCCGCCGGTCCATTCCTTGTAGAGCCAGTACGCCTTGTTCTCATCCTCGGCGTAGTCGTTCGCAAGGATCTTCTGGATCGCCTTCTCCTGCGTCACGGTCCCGGCGGCGACGGCGTCCTTGAGATCCTGCTTCTGCTTCGCGTCCTGCGCGTCCTGGATCTTCTCGTTCATGTAGTCGATCCGCTCCTGCGTGCTCTTTGGTTCCATCTCCGCCTTCTGCGTATCCCCGGCAAGGACCTGATAATAATACTCTGCCTTCGCCGCGTCGCTGATATCATAGGCCTTCAGCAGCATCATCTTGTCATAGTTCTTCTCCAGCTTTCGCGCCGCCTGGATGAACGCATAGGTCTCCCGCTGGTCCTCGCCTCCCTCGGTCATGCCCTGATAGGCGGCAGTCTCCTTCGCGGACAGCGACTTGAACCCGCTCTCCACCCAGCTCTGTGCCTCTTCCGTCGCCGTCTTGCCGAACAGCAGCGCCTGTGCCCAGCTCTTCGCCCGGTCGGCTGCGTTGCCATTGTACACGGGATACTGCAGAATGTCGCGGCCCTCGTTGTCCACTGTGTAGCTGCCGCCGCGAGCCGCCGCCGTCGCGCCCTGGTATGCCTTGCGGATCTGCCCGCCGCCGAACGGCGTCGCCAGATACAGGCCCGGCTTCAGAAGCTCGTTTCCGATGGTCTGTGCCTTCTTCGCAGGCGCCATGTCCTCGTTCTTTGCCAGCAGCGCCTTCTCGATGTTTCCGAGGTTCGGGATGGCCGACGCCACGGCGATCCTGCCGCTGTCAATGTCCAGCCCCAGCGCCTCATCCACGCCGAGAATCGTCAACGCCTGCGTGCCCGGGAACTCAGAAATGATGTTCCCCTCAAGGTTCTTGATCGCCTGATACGTGCCCGGCTTCTCCTTCGTGAAGTCCCACTTCCCGGATACCGCCGCCTGCACCGTGTTCGGCAGCTGATACCCCGTGAAATCCCCGACCGTATCATTGATGATATCCAGCGGATCCAGCGCCGGGCGGCGGCCCACAATGCTCTCGTAGAACTCATTGTAGATCCACGCGCCGATAAGGAATTTGAACATGGCCTTGGCCAGTGCCGCCACGCCCTTCTTCCGCTCCTCCTGCGCCATATCCTTGAAGATCCAGCTCAGTTCGTTGTTGACCTCCAGCTGGAACTGTGTGAACAGCTTCACCAGCGGGTTCCGCGCAGAGTACAGCGTCGGTGTCGATCCCTTGCTCCGGTCTGCCATCACGCCGGAGGCAAACTGGTCCGCCTCCTGCATCGCGCTCATCTCGCTCATGCCCCGCCGCAGGTTCTGGTAATACCGCGCACGGACGACACTTCCCGTCGTAAACGTATCAACGGATTCCATCAGCCAACCTGCACCGGCGGAGACTTTATCCATCGTGCTCATGGCCAGCCGCCCATAGCCGTTTCGGTTGTTGATAAACGTCGACGCAGAATCCAGCCCGTCCGCCGTCTTGTAGTTTTTCAGCGTATCCCACATGCCGCGCAGCACGTCCGCCGTCGACACCTGGCTCCATGCCTGCGTGATCGGAATGAAGTTTGTGAGCGCCGAACCCACGTTGGCCGCGACCATGTTCGCGCCCACGCGGGATTCAAACTTCTTCATGACGTTGTAGAATCTCCGGCCCATGAGTTTTTCCATGCCCCGGTCGAGCCGCGACTTCTTTCCCGCCAGAAGGTTTGTGTATTCGTCCAGCTCATCCACGAAGTTGGAAAGCCCATACCGTCCCTCCTTCGTCAGGTTCGTCACCTGCTCGTTGGCCTCATCCGGATTCAGAAACGGGTTCATCATGATCGCGTCGATCCGCTGTTTCAGGCCCTCGTCCGACGCCCGGTACCGGATCTGCGTTGCCAGCGCCCGCAGCCGCTGAATGTCCGCCGTGTGGAAGATCACGTCCGTCGCGACCTCGATATACCGGTCAAAGCCCTGCAGCGCGTCATACGCCGTCGCGTAGCCAAGTCGGTTCTGGATGTTCGCCATGTACCGGATGCCGGGTTTGAAGTTTGCCGTGAGGCCGTTGATCGTCGCAGGCAGCGGCGACACATCGCCCTCGATCCCGGCCGCCCTTGCGAACTTCTGCAGAATGCTGCCGCCTTCCTCGTTCTCCTGGAAGTGTGGGAAATATCCCTGCAGATAATTGACCGGCTCATAGCCGTTCTCAATGCGCACCCGGTTCATATCCTGGAACAGCTTGTCGTAGACCTCATGGAAAATCTTCACGGCTGCCCGCACCTTGCCGAGATCCAGATTCGGGTTTTGCTTCTCGAATTCCTGAATCGCCGCGTTCCACTCGTCAAACGTCATCCCCCCGCGCCTTTCGACACGCGGATGCTGCTTGAGATAGTCCCGGTTGAATTCCGCCTCGCCCAGCCACTGCACCGCGTAGCTCTCGGAAACGAGATTCCCCTTCCGTACCTGCCGGTCGAGCCCCAGCGCCCGGATCCTGTCCTGCTGTTCGACCAGATAATTCTTGCGCTTGCTCTCGTTTTCGTGTACGGGCCAGAAATACTTGTTGATAAAAGCATTGGCCTTTTCGTCGGAGACCTTGCCCTTCCGCGCGATATCCCGAATGTTCCGCTCCATCGTCTCGCGCTGGTACTGGATCCCCATGTTCTTGTCGACCCACTTGACCGCCTCGGCTTCCGTCAGCGCCTGCTCGGCAAAGTCCCGCAGTCCCTGCTTGCGCTGCGCGTTCCATGCCTTGAGCTTCAGCGCCAGCATATCATAGTCAGCCTTTGCCTCGTAGACCTTCAGGATCTGCTGCCCGTTTTCCAGCCCTGCCACATAATCCGGGCTTGTCTCCCCGCGCAGCAGCCGGTTCACGATCTTCTGGTCGGCTTCCGTCAGCAGCGTCTTGCTCTGCGCTTTCTCGACCACTCGCCTTGCGTCCTTCAGCTGCGCCCACATCTGCTTCGTTTCTTCCGCTGTCTGCGGAATAGCAAGCTTTTCTTTGGCCTTGTTCTGTGCCTCCAGATACCGCTGCGCCACGCGCAGCCCGCTCGTCAGCCGGTCAATGGATTCCGTGAAATTTGCCTGCTGCCACTTCTTGAAGCTCGCCGCCTGCGGCCCGTAGTATTCATCCAGCGTTTTCTGCACTTTCTGGATCCCGCGCGCCACATCGTAGATCTGCATCAGCTGGTCGCTCGGCGCGGTAATGTCTGCCGGAAACAGCTCCGGCGCCATCTCCTGCAGCTGCTGATACGCCACGTCCACCGGCAAACCGTCCTTGCTGATCGTCAGCGTCCCCATGGCCGCCTTCCGGAATAGATTGTAGTCTGCGATATCCTGCCGGTCCGTCTCGGAAATGGAGATCTTCTGATCCCTGATGAATTTTTTCAGGTCCCCGTACTGCTCGATATACTGCTGATCCTCCTCCACGCCCGCCTTGTAGGCCGTTTCAAAGAGGTCATTCAGCTTCGCCCGGTCAAGCTGCCCGTCCGTAAAGAACGACCGCAGCGCCTCCTCGGCCATCGGCCGCAAAACCTCCCGCTTCGCCTGCCCCGGCACGCTCAGATTCTCCGCCAGCTCGTTCACCATCCGGCTTTCCAGCCGCCGCACATACTGCGCCGCCTTCTCCCCCATCAGATCCCGATACCGCCCGTCCTGCGAAGAATACCGGATATCCGGGTTCGTTAGGCTGAAACTTCCGTTGTTTGCAACCGCGGACTTCACCTGCGCAGAATCAAACACAGCCCATGCCTTCACGCCGTTCTCAACCGCCTGAACCCCGTCGTATCCATGCCGTTTCAGCATCTCTACCATCCCCGGCGTATTGATCACCTGCCACATGAGCTCCGGCTTCCCCGCCTGTTCCCATACGGCTTGCAGTTCGCTAGGTCTGATCTGTAGCCGCTTCGCAAGATCCACATAATTCCCGCTGTATCCGCCGTCAGTGTTTCCAATATCCGCCGGATTCTCCACGCGAATATATGCCGGGATAATACGATCGACGTTCCCTGCGTAGATCGATGCCTCCGGCAGAATTCGCTCAACGCTGCGCGTCGCAGTGGAGTATTCTTCCGCGTACTTGATGTTTGCAGTCAGCCAGATCGGTTTCCCGCCTACATCAAACTTTGTAAATTTCGCTCCGGCACCGTGGAACACCAGCAGTGGCTTGCCTGTCGTGTTCGTTGCCTTGCTGTCTGCGAACCAATCCCGGAACGCTGCCGTCTGCGTCTTCTCCCGCTCATCAATCAGTTTCTGCATGAGCCTCGGATTCCGCAGGAAAACGGCGTCCTTAAACACACCGCGCCCGCTCCCATCGTCCAGCATCGCAGAGACGGTCTCAAGGTTCTGTTTGTCCCGCTCCGACGCCTGCCGCGCACTGGAAGAGAATTTCCTTTTTGCCGTCTCTGCGGTAGTTCCAACACTTACAACATCTGAAAATTTCTCTCCGTACAGATTGACTTTAGGCCCCTTGTAGGTTATACTACCCATAGAACCATAGCGTTGCAGAGTGATAGGCATTTGGAAGCCTATTGTTCTAAGTAACGGGATGGTTCTTTTTTCGTCTGCGTGCAGGACAAAACTGTTCTGCACGAATCTGTCTGGATGATTGTCTTTCGTGTACGCGCTTGCAACCTTCTGCATATCATCTAGCAGCAGCCCGTTTTCCGTCGGTCGAAGGTCCATCACGCACATGACCGGTCTTCCGTCACTGGCTTTTACCGTCCCGAAGATAACAAGTCTGCTGTTCTCTCTTACGTTTGCGCTGTTTCTGCTTTTCAGGATCAGAACCGGATCGTCCAGAATCTCCGGGATCCGTTGGATCTCGCGGATCGTCATTTCAGGATGCTCCTTCAGAATGGTGCTGATCTTCTCGCCGTTCATATAAATATCGCTTTCGATTGCCCCCAGCCCTTGCAGCGTCGCGCCGGTCTCACCCAGCGCAAAGGACGTGCCCTCCGGCATCCCGGACTTGTACCATGCCGCCACTCTGCTTTTGAAATCCTGTGCAATCGACATCTTCGCCGGCGGCGCTCTCGCGCTGCCGGTTTTTTTCTGCCACTGGCCGACCTCCATCTTCACGTCCGCGCGCAGCTTGTTCGTGCCGTAGTCCGTGCGGTTCATTCCGGCATAGGTATCCGCGATGATCTCCTCGACGTAGGCGTCCGTGTCGTCGCCGTAGATCCCGGCGTATGCGTCCACATAGCTCTCGATCATCTCCTTTGTGATCTTGCCCTCGCCCAGCAGCCGCTTCTGAATCTTCGCCGCCATCTCCGGCCAGCGCTTGACAAGCAGATGATACCCCTCGTGCTTCGCCAGCTCGAACGCAGAATACTCCTCGCTGTCTGCACGGATGAGCACGGAGCCATCCTCCGTCACGGCGGCATCCGCATAAAACGTCTGCCCGTCGATCTCCTGCGTCAGCTGCCCGGTGAAGAACCGCGCGTTCTGCACGCCCATCGACCGGAAGAACTTTTCCGCCGCCTGGATATCCTCGCTTCTGGCCTCTTGTCCCTTCGGCATGACGCGCACTTTTTGCGTGTTGTCCTTTCCAAAGCCGAGCGTCGAAAGTTCTACTTCATCCCAAGCTTTTGCGAGATCTCGCGCACCCTGCGCTCTCTTTCTTTCGGCGTCAGCTCTTTGCTGCTGCGCTGTGCTTTGGCGAACGCCTCCAGCCTGTCCTTCGGCACGCTGACCAGCCTGCCCGACTTGTCCTTCATCAGTAACCTCGATACTGCCATTGCCTTCTCCTTTCTGCCCTGCGGCAAGGCCCGCTCGATAGGCGGCTGCCGCCACGTCCTGATTCATTCCCTCTGCATAGCGCATGGCCCGCTGCTCGCTCGCGCCGAGTCTGCCCTGCTCATAGACCTGTCCGAAGCTCTTCGCATACTGCTCCGCCGGCATGCCCGTCGTGTTGCCGTTCAGGAAATACGCCGCCGTCTGCTCGTCGTAGCCCGCTCTCTGTGCCTGCGTCTGCAGATACTGTTCCTCCTGCTGCAGCGCGGCTTCATCAAGCGCCTGCTCCGCGTCCGCCGTCTGCCGCTGGGCATACTGTACCGGATCCAGCTCTCCCATGTTCTCTGTCCCCGGAATTGGCGCAAATAAGCTGTCCTGGTCGTACTGCCGCTGCGCCGCCTGCTGGGCCTGCTGAACGGCCTGTACAGACTGTTGTGCGCGGCTCTGTTCCTGCTCCTGCTGATATTGCTGTGCAAGCCTCTGGTTTTCCTGTGCCGTCTCCGCAGCGCTCTTGTAGATCTGGACTGTCTTCTCGTCCGCCTCGGCCTGCTCCTGCTCCTGCCGGGCCTGTTCCTGCAGCTGCTCGATCCTGGTCAGCGTCTCCGGCACGCGCGGCTCCTGCCCTTCGTCCACGGCCGCCTGCTGCTCCTTCGCCACCTCACGCAGCGTGTTCTCCACGGCCTTCTGCGTCACCTCGCCGCCATCGTCCACGGTCTGCTGCAGTTCCTCGGCCAGCTGGTGCGCCTTCGTGCCCTCTTCCTGCGCCATGCCATAGTCGATGACGTCTTGCACTTCGCCCGCCTCGATGACCGCTCTGGCCGTCTGCGTGACGTTTGCTTCCAAAATCACGCGGTTCACGCCCGCATACGTCCCGGACATGGCAAGGCCGGACAGGCCGCCCGCGAGGAACGAAAGGCTGTCTTCTTTTGCAAAGTCTCCGACCATCGCCGCCAGCGCCTGTGCCGGCGTTTTGCCCTCTGCAATATAATTTGCGTAGGCCGTCATGACCTCACCCCGGTCATGCTTCGCCACCACGTCATACGCACGGTTTAGCCAGTTGGACGCGATCTCTTCCGCGCCTTCCGCCGCGAACGACCGCAGTGCCTTCCTCCACACGGCCTTCCCGCTCAACATGTTCTCGATGATATCGCCCACAGAATACTTTTCCGTGAAGCCCTCGATCGCGCCCTCGACGATACCGTCGACCAGCGCGTCCGCGTTGGACTTGCCGTTCTGAATCCCCTCATACACGGAATCCGCCGCGACCTGCGAGCCCATCACCCAGTTCATGGTCTCCGCAACCGCGTCCTTCGCCCCCGCACCGGCCACGCCGCCAAAGGTTCCCACGAGCCCCGTCGAGGCCGCCATGTTGACCGCGCTGTCCAGCGCTGACGTGCCCGCCTGATAGAGGAACTGCCCCGTCGGGTTCATATTCTGCATCACGCTCTGCCGAATGCCGGAGGACAGGCGCGACGCGTTGTACGCCGGGCTGTAGATGTTCGTCGGCATATCCTCATTTTGATATCCGCCCGCCCACTTCGGCAATACGCCGAGCAGCGATTCCAGATTGCCCAGCGCCTTTCCGGGCGCCAGCGCCGCAGAGAACAGCGTTGCCGCAGCTTTCCCCGCAAAGGATCCGCTTCCCATCTCCTGCGCGGCCTGATCGAGCTTCTGTGCGTTGTCGTAGTCGTCCAGCACCTTCTGCCATTCCGCCAGCCGCTTGAGCGTGTCGTCGCTGTAGCCTTTTTCGTTGAGCGCCTTCTTCGCGTCGTACTTCGCATACGCCCGCACCTGATATCCGTTCAGTTCCTGCCCACGGTACTGCCGGAGCAGATTCTGGTCTTCCTTACTCAGGTTCCCGATCGCCTCCTGTGCCCGGGCCAGCACGCTCTGGCTGTCGACCTGCGCCTTGCGCTCCTTCAGCGCGTCGATCTCGTTCTGCAGCTGCGTCACGCTCTTCCCATTTTCCGAAAGCCCGGTCCCGGAGAAATGCGTGTCCGCCTGTTCGATCTCCAGCGCCTCGATCTGCTTGCCCAGCTCCTGCGACGTCCGCCGCATCCCGCGCACCTGATCCCGCTGCGCGGTCTGCGCCGCTTTTGCACGCCGGTTCTGCGCATCCACGTCCTCCCGCACCTGCTGCGTGGCCGGCGCAAACCGGCCGGCCAGCAGCGCGCTCTGTCCCTGCAGCGCCAGTGTCCCAAGCTTCAGCCCCTGCGCCGCCTCCACGCCGCGCAGATAATTCTGGTACGTCCCGTACTGCTTCTGCATGCCAGACGACCGGCTGTATTCCTGCTCCGAGACTTTTCCGGAGACCGGTGCGCCGTTCCTCGTCTTTTTTGTTTCTTCGACCGCAGCCCTATACGTCTCAAAGGCGTCTTGCTGACGCCTTTGAGCTTGCTGTGCCTGCCGGATGAAGTCGACCTTGTTGAGAATGCCGCCGGTCTCCATCTGCTGTTTGACTTCAACCTTCTGTGCGTTTTTCAAAAACTTGTTTTTCGAGATCATGTCCGTTTCCTCTTCTTCGCCGCAGCAGACGGATAGCTGACGTTCGGGTCGATTTTCACGCCTGTCTGTCTCCAGATGTTGTACGCCGTATCTGCCCACTGGCTCTTGCTCATCTGGCTCTGCGCATTTGCTGCCACATCATACGCCTTATCCAGATTGCCCTGTTTGAGCAGCGTCGTGAGCGTCTGGTTCACGCCTCTGTAGCTGGCGTCTCCCATCTGTACATTATTGCTGTAGCTGCCATAGTTGCTGATCATCGTCCGCTTTCCGCTGCTTCCGCCGGACCCGCCGCCGGATTTCTTCGCCGCCGCCTGCTCCGCCGCCAGTGCCTGCAGATACGCTGCGTTCTCGTTGTTTGCCTTCTGCGCCCAGTAGTCGAGCATCGTCGCCCACTGGCTCTGGTCCAGCGACCGCTCCGAGTTGTACGCGCTCCGCGCATCCGAAAGATCCGAATAATAATCGCTGACCGTATCCCGGTACCGGCCGTAGTCCGTATCTTCCCGGCCCTTCACGAGGCTGTACTGGTTATAGAGGTCCGTTCCCTCATCCTGATACCGCTGATATGCCTGCTGCTGCAGCTGCGGCACGATGTCGTTGAGGTTCTGCAGATACGCGTTGTACGCCTGCTGGCCTACCTGCTCGCCGTATGTTGAGCCATAGCCGCCCGTGAGTGCCGCCGCCTGCCCCATCGTGTCCTGCATGGCCAGCCGCCCGAGCCGCTGGTATTGCTCCCTGTACTGCTGGTACAGAGGATCCGTCCCCATGTCATAGCTGAATTTCTTCCTGTTCCGGATCTGGTCATACAGGCTCGTCAGCTCATCGTCCCAGCGCGATTGATACGCGCCCGGCTTGCTGGCCTTGACCTGCTCCAGATACGCCTGCGCCGCCTGTACGCTGCCCGACGGCGTATAGCCTCCCTCCAGTCCGTTCAGCTTTCTTCTCGTGTAGTCCGACACGCCGGACATGGTGTAAGGGCTGTTCCTGGTCTGATAGCTGCCGCCGTAGTTCCTCGTCGTCTGGTTCTTGTTCACCAGCTGCGACTGGTAGCTGCCGTCCGCGTTCACGCCCGTGATGCGGTACGTGCCGCCGCCGGTCACGACCTCGTCGCCGGTCGAAAGCCCAGCTGGGGCCCTGCCGCCCGACTCTACTCGATATACGCTCATAGTCTCACCGCCTTAAAGCTTGAAATGTGTCGCGTACTGCTTCGGCATGTACGCCTGATTGTAGGCGTTGAAATACCCCTGATAGTAGCTGTTGTATTTCGCCGCCTCGTTTGCATACTTCGTCGTCTCCCCGTTGGCGTCGCAGATCTTCATCCCCAGATACCAGCGGTAGATCTCATCATACGGCCACGGGATCAGAAGCTGGGTCTCTAAGTCCACGTCCTCCCCGTAGCCCGTAAACGGCTCCGGTTCCTTCTCGTGCTCGTGCGTACAGATGATATCCCGATACACGATTCCGTCCAGCTCCGACAGCCACCGGACCTTATCCGGCGTCTCGTACTGGTTCGACAGTAACCGGTCGACCGTCTCGATCGCTTCCCGAATTTTCATTTTTCCTCCTTACCAAAAGAAGGGGCATTTCTGCCCCTTCCTCTGCTTCATGCCGTCATGGGCATTCACTTGTCAGTTGTCCGCCTGCGCGCGGCGGAAAGCTTCCTCCTCCGCCATCCGCGCGTTCATCAGGACTTCATACACCGGCAGCGGGACCCGCACGTCCTTGCCCTTCGGCACCATGAACGTCCGTCCGTTCACCGCCACAAAGCGGCTCTGCTCCTCGTTCTCCTGCCCGCGGGGCAGGTAGATCGTCTTCATGACGTTCCACACGTCTTCCTGGTTTGCCTGTGCAGCCGCCGCAGCGGTCTCTTTCGTTGCCATGCTATGTGCTCCTTTCTCAGTTCGCCTCGTCCGTGCCGGAGTATGCGCTGCAGCTCTCCACGCGGACCATGCGGTCCTCGTACAGCAGCTTCGCCGCCATCTCGGCCTTGTAGCCGACGGTCGAGAACTGGTTCAGCGGGCCGCCGATCTCGTCCTTGCCCTTGACGATCATCTCAAGATTGCCGCCCTCCGGGTCGATCATCTTGTATGCGTCCTTGCCGAGGAACAGCGTCGCGTACACGCTGTAGTAGGTTGCAGGGGGCGTCCCCTCATTGCCTGCCGCCGACTTGACCGGGCAGGTCGAGTTGTTGAAGATCTTCGCCTCCGTCGTCTCGACAAACCGGACGCCGTGCAGCTCGCCGATCTCACCCGAGAACAGCGGCGTGACGTCTGCATACTTGTGCGCCTCGACCCATGCGTCTGAGGACCGCAGGTCGTATGCGACCGACGGATGGATGATCGCGACATACTTGCCGTCGATTTTTGGAGCCTTCATCTTCTTCAGCGTCGTCACGGCCTTGTTGACCTCGTCCGGCGTCAGCTTCGCCGTCAGGTCGAGGCCTGCGCGGCTGGTGACTGCCGTATGCGCGCCGCCCGCTGCGACCTTGTCGCAGTACTGCACGTTCGAGCCTGCCACGACCGCGTCGCGCACGCGCTTGTCGATGGACGTACCCGCGGAAGCGCCGAGCTCTTCGGTCGCACCCAGGATGACGTTGTCCAGCGCATGCAGCTCCAGCTGGTCGGAGACCGTCACGTACAGGCCGATCTGCTTGATCGCGCCGGTCGTGCTGGTCTGGCCCATCTTCTGGCCGGTCGGGATGACGCCTTCGGTCAGTTCCTCCGCGTCCTTCAGCGTGTTCCACTTGCGCCACTCGACGGTCTTGCCGTGGTTGCGCGGCAGTGCCTGACGGCCTGCCAGCTGCGCATGCACGAGGTTCGGCCGTGCGTTCTCGAGCAGCTGCGTGTCGTAGAACGTCTTCATGGTCGGCGCAAGCGTGTCGTTGCCGCTGAATGCGGTCGTCTGACCGGTGCCTGCGTTTACGTAGTTGCCGGTCGCGTTGACGAGCGTACCGGCGTCAGCAAAAAACTGAAATCCGACTTTGGATTTAAACATAGCTTCTTATCTCCTTTCTCAGGGGATCACTCGTTCCCCTCTTGCCGCGCGGCGGCGCATGTCCTCCACCTCCGCGCGTGACCAGTGTGTTTTCATCGGGACGTTCTCTCCGCCCGCAGCGCCGGAGCCGATCTCCTGTGGCCTTGCGCCCTGTGCCTGGATGGTCCGCATGACGTTCTCCCGCGCCTGGTTCGCCACCAGCTGCGCCTGTGCCTGTGCGATCTCCTGCTGGTGGATGACCTCATAGGCCGTCTTCGGCGGCACGCCCGCGCCCATGAGCCGCGCAAAATCCGGGTTCTGCATCTCGGTCTCAAAGTCCGCGCCGTACCGCGCCGTCACATCCCGGGCAAAGTCTGCCTGGATCCCGGCGAAGGCTTCTCGCATCTGGTACTCCTGCAGCTGCCGCCGCATGGCCGTATTCTCGGCCCTGCCGGCGTACTCCTTTTTGAGGGCGTCCGCCGACATGCCCTTTTCCATGGCCTCCGCGCTATAAAGCCGCTCGTCAGCGGAAAAGCGCTGTGCCAGTGCCGCGAAGTCCGTCTTCCGCGGGTCCGACGTGTCGATCCCGTAGAGCGCGCCCAGCTGGTCGATGATCGGCGCCATCGCCTCGGCCTGCCCCTTGTACTGGTTCAGTCCGCGCACGCGCTGCTTTACGACCTTCTGCACCGCAGAATCAAAGTTCTGCTTGTACCGGCCCCGGATCAGACTGTCAAACGTTTCTTCCTGCTGTGTACCCTGTCCCTGAGCGTCGGGGACGGTGACCGGCTGCTGCTGCACCTGCGCCTGTGCGGCTGCCTCCTGCCCGCTCTGCTGACCGGCGGCGTCAGCTGCGCCCATGGTCTGAGCGCCTGCGCCCGTGAATTCGCCTTCCATGCTGTAAATTCCTTTCTGGCGTTTATTCTAAAATCATCGTAGCACAAACTTTTCAGAGTTTCACCCCACGCGGATCAAGTCGGCTGTGCACTTTCTTCCGACTTTTTGCGCGCATTCTCCACGATCTTCGGCTCCTGCGTCTCGCCGGTGTTGATCTCCGGTTTCTCTGCTGCCGCATCGCTCGCCTGCGGGACGGCCTGTCCGCCCTCCTGCAGGATCTGCTGCGCCAGCCCCTCGCCCATGACCGGATCGTATCGGTCCGCCAGCGCGAGCGCCAGCTGCTGCCACTCGACCAGCCGCTGCTGCAGATCCGCGTTCTCCTGGATCTTCTGGATGATCGAGTCCTTCCCGTCGAAGTCCATCATGTCGAGCGTTGCCAGAGCCTGGTCCACCATCTGCGGGTTGAAGAACCCCAGCTGGAAGAACTGCAGCGCCAGCTCGTTCTGCGCCATGGACGCGTACTCGCTTGCCTTCTGCGCCGAGACCTCAATGTCGAAGACCGGTTTCCGCAGTCCGTCCGGCTGTCCGTTCGCGCCGTAGAGCGTCTGCGGCTGCAGCCCCTGATTGCTGTACTGTACGAACTGCTCCGCCCCGCGCTGCCCGATGATCCGGAACTGCCGCGGCAGATCATAGAACTGCCGGATGCGCTCAATGACCATCCGGATCATCCGCGCGTAGGCCCGATATGCCGACTTTGTGGAGTCCTTGCTGCTCCGGCCGGACGCCTCCTGCAGCGCTGCAATAGCGGAAGCTGCCGTCACGCCGGAGCTTGTCGCGCCGTTGTTGACGTCCGTGTTTCCTGTCGTCCACTTGAGCTCTTCAATCTTGTTCTGCAGGATGGCAATATAATTGCTGTTGAGCATGTTGACCTGGATCGGTACCAGACTGTCCTGCCCCAGATTCCCGTCCACATGCACGAACGGCTTCGTCCAGTCCGCGAACTCCTGCTCATTGACCGACCCGTCCGACCGTTTGAACCACCGCGGCGTCGTCGTCATGATCGCGTTCTTCACGATCGCCTGGTTCATCCGGTCGATCTGCTCCTGCGTCGACTTGCCGATGTCGATATACCCATACCCGGCAATGCTGCCCTCCACCGGGAACAGCGCGTCGACCACAAACGGGTATTCCCCGTCGTCATACAGTCCCGTCTCCGCCATGGGCTTTCCGACCGGCTGCTGCACGATGCTGCCGTCCGGCAGCGTCAGCGTGTCGTACTTCTGCTCTGTGTCGTTCTCCGTCGCCTGCAGGATGGTGTCGCCCACCAGCTTCGCG
>ERZ1034952.1731-NODE-1731-length-17180-cov-10.682569_pt1 | contig 17180 bp, 15 predicted proteins | sample MGYA00520625_ERZ1034952 | MGnify/ENA primary metagenome ERZ1034952 (study PRJEB33766, sample SAMN09781773) | gut metagenome | biome: gut microbiome | host: Homo sapiens | place: Madagascar | study: EMG produced TPA metagenomics assembly of the PRJNA485056 data... | reverse complement strand
TCGCAAAGCAGATCGGAGTTGCCGTTCCTGCGGGGACTGGAGGATAGAATCAATACTTTTTTACCCATAATGCGTTTTCTCCATTTTTTTTGACAGCCCCCCGGTCTCCGGCCTGCACTGGGAGCCGGAAGCTGCACTGATGCTGTTGTTTCAGATTTTTTTGTTTTCTTCATTACTTTCATCGTCCGTTTCAGGGAGGGTGAAAGTCTGTTTCTCTGCCGTTCAATGTAATCGTTAGAGCAACTGTAATTCAACGGCAGTTTCGCAAAGAAATGAAAAAAATATGGTTCTGCGCTCAAAAAATGGTGAAAATGATTTCTGCAGAAACGGAAAAGTGAAGCCGGAACGGATTTTGCGGAAATTTTTCAGGAAAAATTCGGCATCTCTCTTGAAATATTTCTATATAGTAATATGTTATATGGGAGAGCATATCAGTGAATCAAGCCGGGGACGCATATGGCGGATAGAAAAATAGGCATGCAGATCACCCTGATCAAACAGCATCTTGGCCGTTTGCTGGACAAAATGCTGTTTGATCAGGGCATTCACGAGTTCAACGGTCCGCAGGGGCGTATTCTGTATGTCTTGTGGAATCACGACTTCATCTCCATTCAGGAGCTGGCGACGGGGACCGGTCTGGCCAATACCACGCTGACCAGTATGCTCGACCGCATGGAACAGAAACAGCTGATCCGGCGGACGCCGGACTCCAATGACCGCCGGAAGCATCTGATTGCCCTGACCCCGAAGGCGCGTTCTCTGGAGAAGGAATATCGGGCGGTGACCGACCGGATGACTGAATTGACGTATCAGGGGTTTACCGTCGAAGAGATTACGCGGCTGGAGGAGTATCTGGAACGGGTGCTGGATAACGTGCGCGGCGCGGAGATGAGCCGGAAGAAATGAAACGTGGAAATTTCCGGGACGGTGCATTGCCGTGCTCCCGGTTAATATCCCAGACAATTGACAGGAGATGGAAAATGAACAAGACTGAACTCACCCGGACCGTAAAAGAGATGATTGCCGCCCCTTCCTGCTGTCAGGAGCTCAAGGCCGCCGGACAGAATTACCTGAATGCGCTCGGCACCGATGCGGAAAAAGCGGCGGCAGCGGCACTGCTGCAGGAAATCAGGGAGGATGTCTGCACGCTTGACCAGACGATTCCTTTCTTCGAATCGGAGCTCGGTGCGCAGATTTTCGGAGCGGAGCGCGCCGAAGCCATGGCGGCGCACGCACGCGAAATCAAGGAGCAGGGGGCCAAGTGGTGCGATTGCCCGGCTTGCGCGGCCGGGGTGAAAATCCTCGAAAACGCTTCTGCGCTGGTCTGATCTCTTTCCCGGGCAGGGGAGGGGAGCCCGGGGAGCTGCGGCAGATGTGTGCGCTCCCCGGATGCGGAAAAAGTTCTCCGGGAGCAGCCCGGGCCGAGGCTGGAAAACCGGGAGCCCGCCGGCTTGACGGCGGGCTTGTGAAGTCGCTCCGGCCGCCCGGCTCCTCCTACCGGCGGCTGCGGAGCTGCCGAAGCATCTTCAGATCCTTGAACATCAGGACGAAGGTGGCCAGGGAGTGGTTGCAGTGACGGAGAACCCGGTTTTGCGGCTGCGCCTCCGCTTTGCCGTAGAGCCGCTGCTGCACGAAGTACTGGAAAGCGTCGCCGAATTCCCGGCGCAGGCCGTTCGGCAGGTCGTACCTGCGGCGGTTGGCTTCGAAGATTCCGCGGCCGAGCTCCTTTGCGATCCGGAGCGGCGGCACGTCCGGAGCGATGCGGAGCACGCCGCCGGAAGGACCGTTCGAAACCCAGGAGGAGCCGCCCTGTCCGCTCGGGAGCAGGTCGATCCGATCGATCTCTTTTGTGAGGAGTCCGCGTGTTTCAAGCTGCATCATCAGCCGGTAGCTTTCCGTGATGACCGCCTCCGCCTCTCTGGTCCACTCGTCGTTCAGGCGGTTGCCGAAGTTTGACAGCAGTTTGACCGTGTGCCGGCTCCGCTGCTGCAGGACAGGCTCGTTGACCGGCGGGTCGAAGCTCAGGAAGCCGCGCTGCCGCCGGGCCCGGGGGATGCGCGGTTCCGCCGTGGAGACGGCCGTCCGCACGATATCGTTTTTTTCCGGCGCAGGGGAGGCCTCGGCCGGCGGAGCCGGTTTCGGGGCGGCGACGGCCGCCGGGACGGGCACGGATCCGGTCTGGGATTCCGGAATCGGAGCGGCCGGTCTGCTCTCCGGCGGTGTCGCCGCCGGAGAAGAGAAACGGACCGCCAGTTCCGGCACCCTCTCTTTCTCCGCTTCTTCCTGCGGCGGCAACTCCGTTGCCGCCGGTTCCGGCGGAAGTTCCAGCGGAGTCGGCTCGAACCGCATCATGCGGAGCGCCAGCAGGACCGCGGCCGCAAGGCCGGCCGCCAGAAGGATTCCGCCGAACCAGAAAAGAAAAACGCGCCGGTGCCGTTTGCGCCGGAACTCCGGCGGCTCAAGTTCCCGCAGGGTGACCGGCGGCCGGTTCTGCAGCCCCTCCAGCAGCGTGGCGAGAAAGTCGCGCACTTCAAGCCAGCTCGCCGGCCGGTTGGCCGGATTCTTGTCGATCAGTTTTTCGACGAAGGCGACCAGCGCCGGATCAAGGTCCGGATTGCGCTCCGCCAGCGGCCGGGGGAGGCTGAAAAGGTGTTGTTCAAGAACCTTCTGCGGACTGCCGACGAACGGCGGAGAACCGCAGAGCAGCTCGTACAGCATGATGCCGAAGCTGTAAAGGTCGCTCCTGACACCGACGTCGGCGGTTTCGCCCCGGATTACTTCGGGGGCCGCGTAAAGCGGCGTCGCCATGATGTCGTCGCCGGTGTTGCTGCCGCTGACCCGGGCCAGCCCGAGGTCGGTCAGTTTCAGCTCGCCGGTCTCCTCGGAGATCAGCAGATTGCCGGGCTTGATGTCGCCGTGGGTCATCTTGTGGACGGTCCATGCGTAATCAAGCGCCTCGGCCAGTTCGATCGAAAGCCGGAAGATGAGTTCGAAGGTCAGCAGCTCCGGCGAATTGCGGCGCACATCCTCAAGCGACGGCCCGATCACGAGCTCCATTGCAAAATAGTAATATCCCTCCGGCGTCGCTCCGGCATCGTAGGCCTGAACGATGTACGGGTGGTCGAGCCGCGCGGCAAGCCGGGCTTCCCGCAGGAAGCTCTCCACATAACCGGGCTCGGCCGCCAGCTCCGGCAGCAGGATTTTGAAGGCGACCTGGCGGCCGAGCGACTGCTGCTCGGCCAGGTAGACCACGCCGTTGTTGCCCCGGCCGAGCTCGGACTCGACACGGTAACCGGCCAGGATGGTTCCCGGCGGGATCTGTACGCATTCCAACGGCATGGCTGTTGTGTTTCCGTCAGCGCGCGGCGGCGGCTTTCAGGCGCTCAAGCTCCGCTCCCTGCCGGTCGATGTCGGCAATGAGCTGTTTGAGGTTCTCCTTCATGCTCCGGACCGCGAGCTGGGTGTTGACCCGTTTCGTCGTTCCCTTGCAGTAGAAGCATTCCCGCTTGCCGGTGCCTTTGCAGGCCGCGCACTGGCCGGAACCGTCGCAGCGCGTGCAGGGCTGATCGACCGATTCGAACTTCTTGCCGACGAGCTTCGTGGCTTTCATGACTCCGGTACCGTTGCAGGACGGGCATTTGCCGGGATTGCGGACGCAGCTCTGGCACGGGACCGTACCCTGCCTGCCGCACTCTTCGCACGGCTCTTCGGTGCCGGCCCGGACCTTCTCCTTGTCGGCCGCCAGGGCGAGCGTGGAATCCGCGAGATCCTGCGCCTTCAGGGCGATCGCGGCGGCATAGACCGCGGCGATCCGGGTTTCCTCGGAACCGGCGAGCCCGACCGGGAGTCTGAAGTCGGCCACGGCGCCGATGTCGGCAGGCACGAGAGCCGGAGCATTCACGATCCGGGCGGCGACGGCTTTGAGCTCATTGAGCTGGTCCTGATCCTTCTGCATGCGCCGGAGCGTTTCGGCCCATGCGTCGGCAAGCTTCTTCTGGTTTTCTTCGGTCGCATACGGCTTCCAGGCGGTGTTCTCCTTCAGCGCGGCGGTGAAGGCTTCGAGCGTGCGGTAGTCGGTCGCGGCGGTCGCTTCGTCGATGGCGACCTTGATCATCTCGTCGGCGAGCCGTCTGGCGTCGGCGAGGTTCGCGGCCTGCGGATGCTGTTCGATCGCGGCCGCGAGCGCGGTGACGCCGTCCGCGTTGATCGATGCCGCGGCGACGTCCATCTTCCGTTCGAGCTCCATCGTGTCCGGAATTCTCATGCCGATCATGGCGGCCGCCCCGAGCACGGCGAGGACGACAAGGACAATGATAATGGCGGAAAGCGGATTTTTCTTCTTCTCCGCTGGCTGATTCGTCTGCTTGTTCATGATCCGGATTCCTTACTTATTGCTGCCGGTGTAGTAGCGGATGCAGGCCGAAAGCGCGCGGGTGAACCGGCCCGCTTCGGGGTCGTTCTCCTCCCGGGCCAGCATGCTGCGGCCGTGCGTGGTCTTTTTCAGCACTTCGGCCGGGACGGTTTCGGCTTTCGGCTGTTCGGCCGGAGCCGCTTCTCCGGCGACGGCCGGAATTGCCGCCAGCGCGGCTGCGCACAATAAACTCAGGCAAATCTGTTTTTTCATATCGACAGGTTCCTCCATATGGTATGGAAGTAATCTAGCATGGTGTCGCCGATTTTGCAAATTCCGGGACTGATAAAAAAAGCCGCCCGCGGGAGACGGGCGGCCCGGAACTGTGCGGAGCGGTTATTCCAGTTCGATGCCGGTGATCTGGAATGTGATCGCCGGGCGCGGATACCGGAAGCGGCGGTTGCTGCCGTTGTAAAGGAAGAATTCGCCGCGCAGCTGTCTGCCCTTCATCTTGTCGAGGCCCATCTGCGGGAGCGGAATGCGGATTTTCCGCCACTCCGGCCCGTCGCCGCCGACCGTGACCGACTTGCGGAGCGCGCTTTCCCAATCCTTTTCGGCCACGGCGAGGTCGAGCGCGCCCGCCGTCGGCGTTTTGAGCCAGAAGGTCAGGTAATGATATTCGCGGCCGTCCCACGGGGAGGGATCGAATTTCACGAAGGTGTAGGGAGCCTCCTGCCCGGATGCCTTCGGGAAGGTGATTTCCCGCACCCGGCCGGTCGAACCGTCGGGAAGCACGGCCGTTTTATCCGACTGTACCGGCAGGGGAGCGCCTTTGACCGTATTGCCGCCTTTGCTCCAGACGCCCGGCTTCGCCGCCGTGTCGATCGCGAGCGGCGCGGGATTCGCTCTCTCCCCGGTTGCGGCGATGAGAACCGGCACCGGCGTTTTGCTCGGGTCGAAGTTGATCGTGTTCGCGTCGGGACAGGAGGCGGAGAGGAAGTCCATCGTTTTGATCTCCTTCTCCGGAAACGGGTTTTCCCACGCGGCGACATAAGTGCCGACCTCCTTCGACAGATTCGGGCGCAGAATGCCCGGCATCGCGTTGGAGAGATAGCCGCAGTTCCACCAGTCTCCGATGTTGACGCCCGGAATCAGCGGATAGTCGACGGTGCTTCCGTCCGCATAGTGCATGCGGTAGCGGCCCGCTTCGGCGCCGTCCCATGCGGCGGTGTGCAGGAAGAAGAGGCGGCTGAATCTGCCGTTGACCGGGATGCCGCGCGCCGCGTCCGGGAAATTCGGGCGTTCGGTGCCGCGGAGGACGATGCAGCTTTTGCCGCCGTTCTTCGCCGGATCGATGATTTCGAACAGCACGCCGGCGGCCTTCTGCCGGCCGAGCGGCATGTTGCGGAAGTCGTTGCTGCCCTGATCGGTCCAGCCGCCCTTGCCGTCGTTGTCGGCTTCGTCGGTGAAGCTGCGGTTCGCATGTCCGGTCAGGTCGAGCGGAACGAGGTTCTTTTCGACTGCCGGAAAACTGCCGTCCTGATTGGCCGCGAGCGGCTCGATTTTGTCGAAACGTCCGGTTCCGAGCACGTATTCGAGCACGTTGCGCAGGTAGGTCGATGCCGAGCTCTCCTTGCCCCAGAGCGCGGTCGCGTTGAGCTGCGTCCAGAAGATGGCGCCCTTGCCGACGGCCGCTTCGAGGATCGCGGTCTCGATGCTGCGTCCGCCGAGCATCGGCCCCTTGACGGCCAGCGCATTGACCGAGAACGGCGCGATGCCGCCCGAGATCACGAAGCCGTCCTTTGCCCCGCTCCAGGTGTCGAAATTCTTCTGAGAGAGCCCTTTGAATACCGGATGGGCCGGGTGGACGAGGTCGACGAACGTGTTGCCGCTCGTCAGGACGGCCATATCGTTGACGGCAGGGCCGGTGACGTAGCTTTGTTCCAGCACGAGCAGCGTTCCGCCCTGCCGCACCCAGTCGAAGAGGGCCTTGCGGTCGATTTTCATCGGTTCGGCGTTTTCTTCCGCCGCCGGGATGATTGCGACATCCGCCTTGCCGGGTGACGCGCTGCCGGGGACGATTGCGAAGGGGATTCCCAGCTGTTTCAGGACCGCCCCGGTCCGGCCGGCGTCTTCGCGGCTGCCCGTGTCGAGGACGACGACCCGTTTGGCGGTCCTGACCGGAACCGTCAGGATCGCCGGGTCCTGCACGAAACAGTCGTAGAAGTTCCGGCTGATCTCTCTGCCGTTCACTTTCAGCACGAGACGGAGCTGAGCGTCGCCGCGGACGCCGTCCGGCACCCGGAAGCGGACCGGCGCGGTCGCGACCCTGAACGGTTCTGCGGCCGGCGTCGGGAAGGTTCCGGCCGGAAGCTCCCGCCCGTCGGCGGTGACGCAGGTCAGTTCGGCCGTTCCGGCCGGCACCGGCCGGTCCGTGCTGTCGGCGATGTAGAGCGTGAAGTCGTTCTCGCGGCCGGAAAAGAGCCCGCGCGGCATGATCGACTGCTCATCGCGCAGGCCGACCAGAACCGGCTGATTCCAGAGGGTCGCGGCCTTGAGCCGGTAGCCGTGGAACCACGGCGCGAAGCCGTCGATCCGCTCATCCTGGCGCATGAGTTCGAGCAGCCGTTTGCCGTAAACCTCCTTGGCGTAATCCATTGAACCGGGCTGCAGCGCTTTGGCCAGGCCGATCGTGCCGGAGTAGCCGATTCCGTTCGGCTCGCCCCAGCTGGTCGGTTTGGCGGCGTATTTCGCATACTGTTTCATGTCGTTCGGCCGGAAGCTCCGGTCGGTCATGCCGCCCCAGGAGAAGCCGACGCACTCCCAGATGATGTACGGCATCGGGAGCCGGCTGCCGTCGATCTTGTAATCCCGGAGCGAGCCGTTGTACATCGTATCGAAGTTCCGGTTCCAGATGGTCCACGGGCTGCCGCCGTTGCCGATGTAGCTGTGCAGATCGAGGAAGTCGGTCGTCCTCGGGTCGCGCCCGTAGCTGGTCCAGCTGGCGGAGCCGGAGAACGACCCGACCGGCCGCTTCTGCTTGTCGAAGGCGCGGACGAGTTCGACCTGCCGGTCGAGCTGCCGCTGCACGGACGGGTTGTCGCGGTGCACGACCTCGTTGCCGCACGACCACAGGACGACCGACGGATGGTTGTAGTCGCGCACGAGCCACTCTTCGAGTTCAACCGGATTGCGTTTCGAGAATTCGGGTTCGTCGATGAAATTCGTGAAGCACCAGCCCCACTCGTCGTAGATCATGAGGCCGATTTCGTCGGCATACCGGTAAAGTTCCGGCAGCGCCGGCATGTGGGCGTTGCGGATGATGTTGTATCCGAGGCTCTTGAAACCCTGCAGCTTGTCGATGAGGTGCTTCCGGTTCGCTTTTTCGTCGCCGAGGCCGCCGAAATTGACCGAGCGGAGATTTTCACCGAAAAGGTAGATGCGCCTGCCGTTCAGATGGAATTTGCCGTTCCGGATCGTGAAGTCGCGGAAGCCGAACCGCTCCGAACGGGCCGTGAGCGGTCTGCCGTCCTGCAGCAGATAGAGGGTCGCATAGTAGAGGAACGGGTTGCCGGGCTCCCATCTGACCGGGTCCTTCAGCCTGACGGAGATGCTGCCGGCGTTCCTGCCGGGCCTGAGCCGGAGCGTTTCGGGCGCGGCGGCGGCATTGAGCTTGTTCGGCCCGGTTTTCAGCGCGGTGGTGACCGCGGCGCCGATTTCGACGTCGACCGGCCTGTCGGCCGGATTTTCGATCCGGTAATCAAGCTCGACCGTGTCGCCGGCGAGATGCGGGGTGACCAGCAGCCGCTCGATGCGGACCGGCGTCGTGAAGACAAGATCGACATCCTGCCAGATGCCGCCCTTGATGTTGCTGACGCTCCACTGGGAACCGTAGGTGCGGGCGCCGAGCCGGATTTTGCTCCGGGCCGGCCCGAAGTCGGAGAAAACCTGCAGGGCGAGAAGGTTTTTTCCGGGCTTCAGGAACCGGGTGATGTCGATCTCCCACGGAACGAAGTCGCCGTGGTGGCTGCCGGCCTTTTCACCGTTGACCCAGAGCGTGGCTTCGTAGCCGACGGTTCCGAACCGCAGCAGGACCGCCTTGTTCCTGAGTTCGGCGGCGGTGAGGTCGATGGTTTTGCGGTACCAGCCTTTTACATAGGGCTCGTCCTCTTTATAGATCTTCGGGTATTTCCGGTACCAGTTGAGCGGAACGGCGATTTTGTCCCACTTCGAATCGTCGAAGCCGGGCTTCTCGCAGCCTTTGCCGGCATCGGTTCCGGCCGGAAACGGCGTGGCGGAGCGTTCAAGCCCCGAGCAGAGCCATTCTCCGTTCAGCGAACGGACGGCGGCGAAGCGGCCGCTGTCGATCTCCGGGCCGCCGGGCGGGGTGAAGCGGACCTCGTCCGGCCCGATCGTCGTGCCGGCCGGGGCGATCGGCTCCGGCGGCGGATTGAACGGCGGAATATCCGCCGCGGCTGCCGCGGCCAGCGTGAACACGGCCGCTCCGGCTGCGAGAAAAGTCCTGATCATACGCTTCTTCTGCTCCTTGAACTGCTGGATTATTTCGTTTCGGCTTCTATAATTATAGTGTCCTTCATCACGGAAAGCAATGGGATTTCCGGTGCATTCATGGTACTTTCGGGGCTGCCGGAAGAATTGATCAGCAAATGGAGATAGGCACGGTCTTCCTGACTCTGGCGCAGCGTCCTTCGATCAGGTCGATGAGGCCGCTGATCGCTTCGCTGCCGATTCTCTGGTCGTTCATCAGCGCGCGGCGGTGCGGATAAGGCAGGACCTCCGTGCGTGAGGCGGAATCGAGCAGAACCCAGCGTTTTGACTCCGGAGCCATCCCCAGCTCTCTGAGCGCATGGGACGCGCCGATCGCCATCAGCGCGCTGGCGGAGATGATCGAATCGAATTCACGCGAGGCGGCCTGCCGCAGCACCTGCCTGTAGGTGTCGTTCTGCGAAAAGAGTCCGTGGGTCGTGAAGAGCGTTGCGGCCGTGCCGCGGATTCCCGCCTCGATGCCGGCGGTCATGAGCTCGACGACCGAATTCTCCTCGGGACCGGCGAGATAGAGGATGCTCCGGGCGCCGTCGGCGATCAGGTCGCGCGTCATTTGTTCCGAATTCTCCCGGTAGTCGGCGGCGACGAAGCTGATCGCCTCGTCGCTGTCCCGGTGCGGAAAGCTCGTGATGAAGAGGTGCGGCGCGCCGTAGGCGATCAGCTCCTCGTAGCAGCGGTCGGAGCGGTGCGCGCCCCAGATCAGCAGCCCGTCGAGGCTGCCCGCCCGGAACAGATTCAGATAACGGCTCTCCTTTTTAAGTTCGGGGTCGTTGAATTGGAGCAGGAGGTTGTAGCCGCTTTCGAGCAGCGGCCGCTCAAGTCCGGCCAGCATATTCACGAAGTGATTGTCGGCGAAGGCGTTGTCTCCGTCGGTCTGCGACGGGATCAGGAGCCCGATGATGCCGGACTTCTTCTGGAACAGCCGCTGCGCGTTGACGTTGGGCACGTAATTGAGCGTACGCGCCGCCTCGAGGACCCGCTGCCGGGTCTCCTCCTGAGTTTTGAAGTCGCTGCGGTTGTTCAGCACCTTCGATACCGTGCAGGTCGAGAGCCCCACGTAACGCGCCAGGTCCCGGATGCTGCAGCTTGCCTTTCTGCCGTTCATGGTGACCGTAGATTCCTTTCCGGATGGTTGAATCCGATTAACATATTAAGAGGAATTATACCGTAAATACCTTCCATTGTCAATACTGCAAATGTGGAAAAATGCGGAATTTTTCGCGGTTTTCCGGATTCCCCGGCGGGTTCCGGTTGACAAAGCCGGTCCAGCGCGGTATATTTAAATATCGGTTATGCGGAGCCCCGCGGTCGCGCGGAGGCCTTTTCACACAACAGCAGTCAGGAAATATGAAAGAAAAACGGAAAAAGAGTAAGATCAGCGAGGATCCTGGACCCCGATGGCGTGAAGCCGTGCCGGGCGCTCTTTCTTTCGTGTTTTCCCGCTGACGCTTTCCGGCAAAGAACGCCCCACCGATTCCGTTCCGCTTCCGGCGGGGACGGAGGCGGTCCATGCGCGGTTTCACGCCTGCAAATTCGGGTTCGACGGATCAGGTTTCCGGAAGTCGCTTCCGGCAATGTTGAAACCTTCAAAGACAGGATGGATTGCCCATGTTCAGATGTTACGATCTGGTGGACGGCCGCGTGCAGAGCTGCCCGGAGGGACAACTCGGCATCATTCAGGTTTACAGCGCTCCGACCGAGGAGGAGAAGCGCTATCTCGTCGATCAGTGCGGAATCGACGAGCACACGCTCATCTCTTCGCTCGACGAGGATGAGATTTCGCGTGTGGAGTACGAGCACAATCACATTGCGGTCATTCTGAAACGGCCGCGCAATTTTCAGGTCGACCGGACGATGGCCTTCAAGGTGTCGTCGATCGGGGCGTTTCTGTTCAAGGACCGCATCATCGTGCTGCAGGCCGAGCCGATGCCGCTTTTCGAGCACGGCCGCATGCCGCTGCGCGGAAACACGATCCAGGGGGTGCTGCTGCGGCTGCTGCATCATTCGACCCATCACTTTCTGCAGCATCTGCGGATCATCCGCAACATTTCGGATGAAATCGAGAACAAGATCGAGTTCGCAGTGACGAACAAGTCGCTCGTGAACATGTTTTCGCTGTTGAAGAGCCTGACCTATTACGAGAGCGCCACGAGCGCGAACCAGTTGCTGCTCATCAAGCTGCGGAACGATGCGAACAAGATCGGCTTCAACGAGGAGGAGATCGATTTCCTCGACGACATCACCGTCGAAAACAAGCAGTGCGACAACCTCGCCGGCATTTATGCGGGGATTCTGACCGGCATGTCCGACGCGCGCGTGTCGGTGGTCAGCAACAACCTCGCCGGGATCATGAAATATCTGGCGATCATCAACGTGGTGTTCATGCCGCTGACGGTCATCACCGGGCTCGGCGGCATGTCGGAGTTCACGATGATGACCGAAGGCATCTGGTGGCCGCATGCGTACAGCGCGCTCGTGCTGGTCATGGTCGTGATCGGCTATGTGACCTATCTCCTGGTCAAACAGATCGGCATGCGCGACAACGGAAGGAGGCGGTGATGAGCACGGCAGTTAAAAAGACGAAGTACCGCGCCTCGGCGAGCAGCCGCGGGCGCGAGCGGCTCCAGCGGGTGAACCGCCGCTTCGACCTCTGCGCCGGAATTCTGGCGCTGCTGATCGTGATCGCGATGATCGCGAGCTTCCGGCAGACCTACGAGCTCGGCGCGAACCGGCCGGAGGGGTTTGCTACCTGGTTCCTTCTGTTTCTGGCCTATCTGCCGCTTGAGATCGTCGGCCTGGTCTCCTGGCTGTTCGGCCTGCAGGATTCGGCGCTGGTCCATATGCTCGTCGAACGGCACCAGGCGCTGGCGCTCGGCGTATTCGACCTGGCGATGCTGGCAGCGGTCTGGAGCGCGATCCGCTTCTATTTCGGCCGCCGCTACGGCGTGAATTGGGTGCGGACGGCGACGACTTTCCTGACCATTCTCGCAGTCTGGGGGGGATTTCAGCTCTGTTGCATGGCTGCGGTCGTCATTTGGTCGAAGGGCGGCTTTTCGCCGCTGCACAGACACCTGCGCCGCGAGACGGAGCCCGAACGGGTGATCATCGTGAAGCCGGATGCGGAAAAAGTGCCGGAAGAGGCGCCGATGCCGAAAAATCCATAGAAAATCTTTCCTTGTCCATTGGCTATCCCGCGATTTGCGTCTATATTGAGACAACCAATTCGGGAGGACAGACGATGCAGTACAAGGTAACGACTTCGCTTGAGAAGATTTTTGACGATGCCGGTTCTCCGGTGTTTCCGGTCATCGAACGGGATGTCGCGGCGAAGGGGGAAGTGTACTCCTTCCAGATCGTCCTGACCGGGGAGCCGGGCTGGTACCGGGTTGTGCTCGACGGAGCGCTCAACGCCCGGATACGGACGGTCGATTCGGTTCCGGTCCGCCTTGCCGCGGACAATGAGGAACCGTATTTTCTGCGGACGGCGCCGGGGCTCTACCCGGATCTCCTGAACCGTCTCGAGGACGGCGACAGCTTCCGGATTCTTCCGCGCCAGCCGCGCGTACTCTGGGTGACGGTTCCGGTGCCGGAGGATTGCGTGCCGGGCGAATATGAACTCGGCTTTTCGTTTTTCTCCAGGCAGGGGGAAGAGCTGTGCGCCCGGTGCGCGTTCACGCTTCAGACGGTCGATGTCACGCTGCCGCCGCAGGAACTGATCCGCTACGAGTGGTTCCATTCCGACTGCCTCGCCGCGTATTACGGCGTGGAAAGCTGGAGCGAAAAACACTGGGAGATCGTCGAAGCTTTCGCCCGGAATGCGGTTCGTCACGGAATCAACGCGCTTTACACGCCGCTCTGGACGCCGCCGCTTGACACCGAAGTCGGCGCCGAACGGCCGACCTGCCAGCTGCTGGAGATCGGCTACGATCCGGCAACCGGCGGTTACACCTTCAATTTCGATCGGCTCGGGCGCTTTCTCGAGATGGGGAAACGGCTTGGTTTCCGCCGCTTCGGCATGAGCCATCTGTTCACGCAGTGGGGGGCGCGTTTCACGCCGAAGATCGTCTGCACGCTGCCGGACGGCAGTGAAGTGAAGCGTTTCGGCTGGCATGTCAGCTCGGAGGACCCGTCCTATGCGGAGTTCCTGAAGGCGCTGATGCCGGGGCTGCTCGCGTTCCTGCGCGGGAACGGGGCAGGGGAGATGTGCTTCTTCTCCGTCTCCGACGAGCCGTCAATGGAGCATCTCGACAGCTACAGGCGGGCCGTGGAGCTTGTGACACCGCTGCTGGAGGGACTCCCGACCATCGAGGCGCTTTCCGACTACGATTTTTACGAACGCGGCCTTGTGAAGCACCCGGTCCCGGCGAACAACCACATCGAGCCCTTCGTCGGCAACGTCGCCGGGTTGTGGAGCTATTACTGCTGCGGACAGCAGCACCTGGTTCCGAACCGGATGATTGCGATGCCGTCGGCGCGGAACCGGATCATGGGGACGCTCTGCTACGTTTACGATCTGGCCGGTTTCCTGCAGTGGGGGTTCAACTTCTACTATTCGCAGTATTCGCGGCGGTTCATCGACCCGTTCGCCTGCACCGATGCCGGCGGGGCGTTTCCGGCCGGAGACCCGTTCATCGTGTATCCGGGGGAGAACGGCGAACCGCTCGACTCGATCCGCCACGAGGTGTTCGCGGACGGGCTGCAGGATCTCCGCGCATTGCGGCTGCTTGAGAAGAAGATCGGCCGGGAGCGGACGCTGGCTTTCCTTCGGGAAGGGCGCGGCGAGGCGTTCAGCATGACCGATTATCCGCGCGACGCGGAGTTCCTGAACCGCCTGCGGCCGCGGATTTACGCCGCGTTGACCGGAGCTTGAGGAATAAAACGGGATTTTTTTTCAATTTTCTGCTTGAAAAAAATAAATTCCGGAGCATATTATATAACATGATGCGCTCATAGCTCAGTTGGTAGAGCAAGTGACTCTTAATCACTGGGTCCTGGGTTCGAGTCCCCGTGAGCGCACCATTTTTTTTGTCCTGAAAATGCCTCCGCAAGTGCTGCAAAGTACCGCCGGGGCATTTTTTATTCCCGGAAGATTTCTCTTCGGCAGTGAACGATACCGAAATGAAAGAGTAACTCCATGACCGATCAATTTTTATGCTTGGATGTCGGCTCGATCTTCACCAGAGGGCCGGGCAAAATCTACTTCTCTCGCTACCAGCTCAGCGGACATCGCAAAACAGTCAGTCTGCAAACCGCCATCCATTCCGAGGCGGTTAAAAAAGCCGAAGCTCTGCTGCCGATCATCAAAGCGACTTCAACCGAAGTTATCGTTGCCCACGTACAACAGACCAGAGGTTTGAGCTCTCCGGGTTGAAGTCGAAACAGACGGTCCGGGAGATTATGAGGCTTGGACGACTTTAAATGTTCCTGATTCGCTTGCCCTGCATGAGTCGCTTCCGGAAATTGCTTCGATTACTTATGATCCGGTAACCAGAACCGTTTCCGCCATGCTGCCGAACGGAAAAACAGCGGATCCCAATCAGATCAATTCTGCCTATATCGTCCATTACGGAAGCAATCAAGCCATTATTGAAGACGGTTCATGGGATATACTGCCGAAACCATCGGCGAGATTATTGATGCCGGTATTGCTGAATGCAATGAAGAAAACAGAAAATATGCTGGAACTTCCTTCTGCTTCCAGGTTTCTTTCCTGCAGTTAGGGGGGGCCGCCGACAACGGAGGCTGCTGCAGCAGTGAGTATGGACCTGGACGGGCGATTTACATCTACCCGGACGACTCCTGGAAAGACCTTGGCACGGCAACCTCTGTTCCCGTTGCTCCCGGAGAAGACACCACGCCGCCGGAGAAGGTGACCGGCCTTGCCGTTCCGGTCGTGGACGGCAAGTGCAAGGCGACGTTCTCCAGGGGGACCGGCGTAGACAACTCCGGCAAAATGGCGAACTGCAAAATTCAGCTCGACAACGAAAAAATCCTGAAATCGAGCAAGACTTCCACCGCCAGGGATATGACCGCGCCGGAAAAGGCCTCCGTCAAGGCTGAGGCCGAAGAAAACAGCCTGTTCCTGAGTTGGAAGACACCGAAGGACAACGTCGGCGTGACCGGCTATATTCTGACGCGCGGCATCGATCTCGAACATTCCGAGTTTCTGGCGGCAGATTAACTGGCCTTCCGGATTGACGGGATCGCCAAAGGTTTTTACCTGTATCAGCTCATTACGCGCGATAATCGATAATTCATCAATGCTGTGTTTGGGATTTCGCAGACAGGGGCACCCCGGCGTGATTTGCCGCCAAGTTATGGAGATTGGAAAATCCTTACTGCTGTTTTTGTCGTTGGCACACCAGAGGAGGCCGGGACGGCTATTGGAAGAACAGATTGATAATTTTGAATTTAAGTTGTTAATGATTAACGCCGGCCATATCAAGGATCATCTGCATGGAAGCGGAGCTCGAGGCGGGAAACAGGACATGGCGAAAACAAGAGGGAGCTCAGCACCAAGATACGTTTGGTCGTGGATGCGCATGGTATACCTGTGTCTGGAGTGCATCCGTAACTGTCCGGCGCATGCTCTTTCACTGAATCCGCCGCATGTTTGCAGGCTCGGCAGCCGCACTTATCGCTATGCGGAATGCGATCCGGTCAAATGCACGCACATGGCGCGCGGACTCAGCACGGAAGTCTGGCCCGGGGCAGTGTTTAATCCGAATGTCGATGTACCGGTTGAAGAGGCGCGGAGCCGGATGGGACATTACGACGATCTCTGGAACAGGCGCGACGCCCGCATCCGCATCAGCGAACATGCCGAGGCGACCTACGGTGCGACGCCTTGCGGACGTTGCATGGCGTTCTGCACTGCCGGTCATGATGCAATGAATCGCCGAATGCGCCCCTGCCAGACCGTTTACCTGAACGATGAGGTGCTGCATGACGACGGCATGGTGCGTGTCGCGGAGAGAATCCGGAAAATGAGAAAGAAACGGGGCGAAGCCGCCTCCTGGCATCGCCCGTTTTCTCCGCTTCGCCTTCCGGTCAGTTTTTCTGCCTGAAAGGCGTTTTCGGTTCCGGGAACGTTGTTTCGTTCAGAACCCGTTTGTAGTAGAATTTTGAGGTGTAGATCGCCGCTGCCGGATTGTGGCCCAGTACCCGGTCCTTGACGATGAACGTCACTGCCGGCGCCTTGCTGTGGCGGGTGAAAATCGCGTCGTGCCCGACACACAGGCCGACCAGTACATTCAAATCCGCTCCCCAATCGTTGAGCACCTGGGCCTGAAGCGCCGGATTGCAGCAGGATTCGTTGCAGCCGGGACAGACTTTCAATTGGTCCGGCAGGCCGATTTCCGTTTTATCGATCGCACCGACCTTGCAGATGACAGTCTTCGTTTCGATTCCGGCTGTCCGTACGATCTTGGCGTAGATCGATGCTTCGTCCAGCAGGCCGATGCAGCTTGCAATGCCGAGCTTCTTCACGCCGAGCTTCATCGCAAAGCGGATCGTTTCCTCCAGCCGGGTCAGACGACCGTAATATTCGCCTTCGATTTCGGCGGCGGCCCGGGCGAGACGCCCGTCAATGCCGTCGCTTTCATACAATCTGCGCGTGAGTTCCACGGCATCTTTGTATTCCTCGGTCAGGCAGAAGGCCGGATATTGCTTTTCACGCCGGTAGCAGTTGCGAACTGCGCACTCCGAGCAGCTCAGGCTGCATTTTTTTTCATCTTCACTCATCGGATAAGCCTCCATTTTCATAATTCTCAGATTTCCAGCCCAGGCAGTAATGCAACGATCGTGTCGGCCTGAATTGCGGCAGCGATTCCGACCCGGGGCGACGCGGGCGGCAAGGCGGCGGATATCCCGGAAACCAGATCTCCCGCAAGGTCGCTGGCCGCGATCACCGTTTTCCCGATCTGCCGGAGTTCCTCGATCAGAACCATTTTTGCATCGGGAGCGTCGAGTGCCTGCTTTCCGCCACCGATTCCATTTTGCCGTTGAATTAAAATTCCATCATAAAACTCCATGCAGGTACGCAGGGCCCAATGTGACGCGAACGCCATCCCGGAGCCCATAACCTATCAGATCAGTTTCAGGGCCTCGTCGAGAGCGGCGATGATGTCGTCAACGTGTTCGAGTCCGATGGAAAGACGAACGAGTTCGGGCGTGAGTCCGGCCTTGCGCTGGTCCTCGTCGGAGAGTTGCGAGTGGGTCGTGCTCGCCGGATGGATGATCAGGCTCTTGGCGTCCCCGACAT
>ERZ1034952.1730-NODE-1730-length-17180-cov-118.469547_pt1 | contig 17180 bp, 12 predicted proteins | sample MGYA00520625_ERZ1034952 | MGnify/ENA primary metagenome ERZ1034952 (study PRJEB33766, sample SAMN09781773) | gut metagenome | biome: gut microbiome | host: Homo sapiens | place: Madagascar | study: EMG produced TPA metagenomics assembly of the PRJNA485056 data... | reverse complement strand
AAACCGTGAAGGATGCCAAGGATGGCAAGTTCAAGCTTCAGAATGTATATTTCGCAGGTATGGATGCCGTTGGCACTGATGCCAACAAGAAGTACGAGGATTATCTCTACGATGCAGCGAAGAAGCAGGATATCGACAAGAATCAGAAGTCATACAGCAACACCTTCTTCTTCTCTGAGCAGAGCAACAAGTATTTTGATTCATGGACCTCATTGGTAGGTGCTGATGGTTATACTCCTATCGCCGGAAGCCCATTGCTCGGAGCTGCAAGTTTCGCCGGCTGGACAGGTTTCGACACCGTAAGCTACATCGGAGCCTTCGATGGCAGCACCAACTGGATGAGCGGTTGGACCAACTTTGATCCTCAGAATGCACAGTACTAGAATAAGTATTAGATAAGAATTAATACCGGAAAAGTACTAGAAATCGCTAATTTCTATTTTGACTATAAGGTTTTCTTTTATTGGGGCATGGCGCAGTGATTTGCGCCATGCTTTTTTTGTTGGGTTATGGAGGGCATTGATTAGAAAACATTTCTATTTTTGATGTTAGTAGAAAGTCTTGATTGCAATCAACAGCCACTTTTAGAGTCATTGGGGCAGCAGACTGCAATCAACAGATACTTTTAACCTCATTGAAGCCATTGACTGCAATCAATACCTACATTCATGTGTCGTTGGGACCTTTGATTGCAGTCAAAGGCTACTTTCAATTGCCGTTGAATGTTTTGATTCCAGATTCCATGCCCGCAAAATGTAAAGATGCCTGCTGATTCCAGTTTATGGCAACATTTTGTTTCAAAACATCCCAAAAACTGGCATCAAAGTCTATTTTTATAGGAAAAAACTATCTTTTTCTCACAATATGATAAAATTTTCGCAATAAGGTTGCGGTTTTCTCGATAATTTTTATATTTTAGCCATTGCAATCGGAGGAATCCGACAACGCACATAACGAATTGTCAAATTAAAATCTTTAGCATCATGAAAGAGATTTCAGACATCAACATCCAGCGCATGAATAACGGTGCGCATTTCACGTTTGTAAGTAACATTCTTGCACGTGCCGAAGCAGACACTGCCGTCAAGGAAAAGGCTTCGGAACTAGTCAGTAATTTCAAGGCTGCAGTTACAGCAGAAGACGAAGCCTTGAAAATTTCACAGAAAAGTCTCTTGACTGATGATATAGCCAAGGCTGACAACGACCGTGATGCTCTATACGCTGGCTACAAGAAAGCCGTTGAAGGCTTCCTCGCCATGCCGGTTACCGACATGGCTCAGGCTGCAAAGGTCCTATCACAGCACATCAAGGACTACAAGATCAACACCGCCGGACAACTCGACAAGGAGACAGGTCTTCTGGTCAACTTCATCACAGACCTCGAAGGCAAGTTCTCGGCACAAGTCATCACGCTGGGATTGACGGCATTCGTAACCAACCTGAAGGAAGCCAACGAGCGAGTAAGAACCCTCACCCTGCAGCGCACCAACGAGAAGATGGGCATAACCGTAGGAGCATTGAAGACCGCCCGCACAGCCAGCGATGATGCTTACCGTGCATTGGTGAAGATGGTGAATGCCCTCGCCCTGGTCTTTGGCGAGAAGGACTACACCTCATTCATCGACTACGTAAATACGGAAATCACTCACTACAAGCGTGAGGTGCTCAATCAGAAGTCTACCTCCCCTTCTACTTCGGGCGGCTCAACAGACGACAGCAACAAGCCGGGCGGTAGCGGCTCAGACTCGTCATCAACCGGCGGAGGCTCATCTTCTTCTGAAGGAGACGGCGGCGACGTTGGGTTGTAATTAAAATGATAGCTTTTATTGGGTATTCCCCAGTTTTTGCGTTAAAATTTCATAGCAAATTCTTTATTACCAATACTTTTGGTTAATTTTGCAAGCAAACTCATAAAAGAGGGTTCGTCATATACCGATGGCTCACCCTCTTTTGATAGTAATAGTTCACGGATTGTCAAACATTAAAATAGAGTAAAATAAGAAACAGACATTATACAAGACAGAAACGCTAAGGATTGTGCCATTCTCAGAATAGCCATTCCTCAACAGAGACATTAACCGAGGCTTGCCTCGAAATCTTTAATCCAGCGTTTCCGTTCTATACTTTTTGGATATTGAGCTTTTATGCTCTTGCCTCCCAACTTAGAATACCGCCAATATTCGCACAATGGAGACAAGCAGTAAAGAAGTTCACGCTTTTAGGCGTGGACTGTTCTGTCGCTTGTTATTGTGCAGGTCACTTGGCGGTAACCTTAAGTTGAAACAAGCAACGAACGGTTACACGCCTTTTTTAGATACATATGAATAGAATATTTTTATTATTTTTTATGTTTATGACATTTCTCTATGGAAATGCAAAAACGATAGGTATGTATTATGGAGACTTAGGATTTGTTTTAAATACAGATGACCATACCGCCAAGCTAACAGATATATATCATCCTGATTATCATAAAGAAAATGTAATTATAGACTCACATCTAACGTATGATAAAGAAAATTATACCGTTATAGAAATCAGCGAAAAAGCATTCTCTGGTTGTACAGACATCGTTAATTTAACCATCCCTAAGACCATCAAAAAGATAGGTAAGGATGCATTTGCAAGATGTACAATAAGAAAATTGAAAGTTGAAGACCTGTCAGCTTGGTGCAATATTGATTTTTATAATGAGAATTCAAATCCTATGAGAATTGTGAATTCTATTTCAATCGAGAATAACACTACAGGTAACATCATATTTCCTGCAAACATATCTACGATAAAAAAACTCTCATTTTATGGAAGTAAACTGCGAACCGTAGACCTATCTAAAACATCTATAGCTGAATTACAAGATTCAGTATTCTATAACAACTATGAATTGACAAATGTAGTTTTACCTAAGGCCATAAAAAGAATAGGAAAAAGTACATTTGAGAGATGTTTTGCTTTGGAAACTATTGATTTCCCCAATACACTCATTTCTATAGGCTCAGAATGTTTCAGAAGTTGTAGCAAACTTAAAATAAATGGATTTCCAGAAAGTATAAACACCATAGAAGATTATGCTTTTTCTGGCTGTACATCTTTAATTAAGCTTACCTTTGGCAGGAACATAAAATCAATTGGTTACGGAGTTCTTCAACTTTGTACAAAATTGACAGACCTTACAATTGAATCTGCAATTGATAAAATTCCCAATAGTTTATGTGCAGGTAATGAGTCTTTAGAAAATGTAACAATACCAACAGATGGTATAGCAGAAATTGGCAAGTATGCTTTTTATGGATGCAAAAAACTTACAGCATTCTCTCTACCTAACAGCATAAGAAAAATAGCACATGGTGCTTTTGCAAAATGCGACGCTTTACAAAAAATCCAAGTATCAACTCTTGAAAATTGGTTCAACATTGATTTTACAGATAATTGTAATGACTATGTGCCTTATAGTGATGATATACTTGGAAGTTCAAGCATCGGCTCAAGTGCAAAAGGCCCTTATTTTGCAGCAAATCCATTATATTATGCTCATAAATTATATGTTGGTGACCAATTGCTAAAAGATTTGGATGTTCCTGCGAAAATAACAAGCATAAAGGACTTTTCCTTTTATGGCTGCACAAGCATAGAAAAAGTAAATATTCCAAACACTGTAAAATCTATTGCTGATAGCACATTTGCGCAATGTGCGAATGTACGTGATGTTAGCTTAAACATCAATGTCGTAAAGGATTGGTTCAAAGGTATTCCTTCTATTCAGGCACTAACAATTGGAGAAAACGTATCAAACATAAGCCTCAATGCCTTCTACGGGTGTAAGGGACTAAAAAAGATAAAGTGGCTTTCTAAAGTTAAGAACTTGGAAGTAGGAAAAGACGCATTTAAGGATTGTGTCAAATTAGCTAATGTTGATATTAATAGCCTTGTTTTGTGGTGTAATATAGACTTTGCAAATGATTTTGCTAATCCTATAAGCTTATCACATACACTTTCTGTTGATGGAAGTATAATAAACGAGCTTTCCATTCCTGCAGAAATAACACGATTGAAACGATACTCTTTTTCTGGTCTGGCTAAAATTTCTTCTGTAAAAATTGGTGACAATTTAAAGTCCATAGAGACGGGAGCATTTAAAGATTGTAATGGATTACAGAAGGTGAATATCAATGATTTGGAAAGTTGGTGCAATATCTCATTTGAAAGTGAATCGAATCCTTTAAAATATGCTCACAAGCTATATTGTAATGAGAAGGAAATTCAGCATTTAACTATTCCAGAAACAGTGTCTGATATTAAAAGCTATGCTTTTCAAGGGGCAGATGGCATTATATCTGTAACTATACCTAATACGGTTAGTGCCATTAGCAGCCTTGCTTTCGATGGATGCAATAATATTCATGATGTTGCGTCCTTTTCAAGCTATGCCAGCTATAGCTATCCTTCAAAACCTATAATTTTAGTTCCATATAAATATGTAGGGAAATATCGTGCATATTCACGAGCGTATTCCATTGTATCCGAAACAGCAGATCAAGTATCAATAAAATTATTTTCAACAGATAAATTTACTCTCAATAATGCAAAAATAAGCGATGGAATATTAGGAGAAAAGCAAGATGACGCTTTTGTCTTTTCCAACCTAAATCCAAACAAAGGCTATTGTATAACAATTAAAGGTAGTGCTTATGGACATCCAATTGAGGGAAATCTTGAAATAATGACATTGGCTCCAGACTTAGATATTGAACTTGTAGAAGTTACTAATACCACAATGACTGTAAAAGGAGTTCATACTGGGAACATTAAAATATCAAAAGAAGGATTTGGAGATTATGGCAATGGGAATAAGGTATGTATCAAGAATCTGTACCCAAATCAATGGGTATACTGTACATACACTATAACAACGGAAGATGGAAGTGAATTTAGTGTATCTAAAGGTTTTTATACAAAAGAGATAGAACTTACCGCCTCATATACGACAACAAGTACATCTTGTACTCTAAAAGGTACCTATAAGAACATTGACGCTACTATAACCGAATCAGGTTTTGGAGATTCTAAGTCTGATGTTTTAAAAATAACTGGTTTGGACCCTAATACTTCATACACTCGAACATATATAGTACGAACAAAAGAAGGAGGCACAGTTTCCAAGACTATAACTTTCAAAACAAAAGAACTTAAGTTGGAAACGCTTCAGCCAAAAGGCGTCACAAATACCTGTTCGATTGTATCTGCAAATTCCAATATTGATGATGACGAATTAACGGCAGGATTCCAATGGAGAAAATATGACGCTCCTAGTTCGTTGAAGTCTAACAAGGGTTATGCTACAGTATATGATGGTACACTTGAAGGTTATATAAAAAATCTTCAAACCACCTCTTACTATAAAGTCAGAGCCTTTTATAAATCACAGACTGACAAATACTATTATGGCGAATGGGTTACTTTTGATCCAAGTGACTTCAGTTATTTTGAACCAACCGTTCACACATATAAAAGCGTAGATATACAAGGCTCTTCTGCAATTCTAAAAGGTGTTGCTCTTCAAGGTTCAGATGAGATAACAGAACAAGGATTCGAATATTGGAGCTGTAGTGCAAATACAAGACAATCTAGCATAGGCAAACAAATTGTGTACGCAAATGGGCAAAGGATGGAATCGGAAATTACAGACCTTGCTCCTAATACCGTTTACTATTATAGAGCCTTTGCTAAAACAGCCAAGAATACAACATATGGAGAGACTATGCAATTTGAGACCCCGATAACTTCATCAATAAACCAGATTGTAATCAGTAACAAGAACAAATTACAAATACTGGTTAGAAACAGCAATGGTCTTCAAATATCCGTAACAGGAACAGAAGGGAAATGCTCTTACAAGGTCTTTAGTTTGGCTGGCAATTTAGTCTCCCTGGGAACTTTGTCTGCTGATGGAGAATGGCATAATGCTAATGATACGAAACTTCCAACAGGCATTTACATTATTCGAGTATGCGATGGCAAGAACAATGCATCAACAAAAATAGCTTTGAGATAATCACTTCAAATACTTCAAGAGGGTGCGCCATTAGTCAATGACGCACCCTCGCAATAGCAAAAAACCTATCAAAAAAAGCTTGACAACACTAGCGATACCATGACGTTCTCGCCAACTCCCCCCCCCCTATCATTCCTCTTCAATTATCCAATCCTCAATATTTCCCAGGGTAGAATCAAAGTTGATGCCCACTTTCACAATTGGTTTGCCACAAAGCGCAAAGCGCTGGGCATAGTTCTTGAGGTTAATCTGCTGCAACGCCGTCTGGGCATTCCTGTTCAGCTTCAACTCTATGATATAGAGACGGATGTCTGTCAGCAGCACGATATCTACCCTTCCATTGGAAGTGTGCACTTCTACATCTACCACATAGCCCGTCAAGAGCGAGAAGATGATAAACAGCATCTGCTGGTAATGACCTTCGTGGTTAGTGACGTTGCAATATGGCACCGTTCCCAGGAATGTCTGGAGCAGCTTCAATGCCCCCTCCATATCATCCTGACGGATAAGCACAGACATCTGAGCGATGGTGACATCTCCATTCTGGGCAAACATTCCTTCCAGATAGTTAGGAAGAAGACTCTCGAACAATCCTACTTTAATTTCCTTGTTCGGCAAATCAAGAGTATAGAGCTTGCTGGTCTTGTCATAATCTTTGATGGTAAGATAACCACTTTGGTATAGCAAAGGGGTTATGACCGTCATGTTCTCTGTCGGGGCATCAAAGGCTGATGATTTGGCATACATCCTCCCAAGAGTTGCCGGCAAAACATGAAACTTCCGCATCATGTTAATCAGATAGGTTGGAGTGCCGGAAGCGAACCAGTATGAACCGAAATCCTGGTTGGCAAAGCAGTTGAGCAGGCTGAACGGATTGAAAACATCCGGCGACTGGTCAGAGAAATGATAACCATCGTAGTTCATTTTCAGTTCCTCGATGGCAGCTTCTCTTGTTGATTTCTGCGATTTTGCCAATTCATCAATATCGTCCGACATCTGGGTGAGCAGTTCCTCTTTGGTGATTCCACATATTCCCGCATATTCTCTGTTCATCGAAATATTGGTGATGTTATTCAGTTCGCTGAAGATGCTGAGTTGCGAAAACTTGGTAATGCCTGTGAGAAATACAAAGCGGAGATATGGGTCGCAATCCTTCAACGGGCTATAGAAATTACGCATGATATCACGGAGATCCTTGAGATTGTCATCCTCATGTGCCACATCAAGAAGAGGAGCATCGTATTCATCGATGAGCACGACCACCTTCTTTCCCGTTTGTCTGTATGCATCCATAATCAGGTTTGCCAATCTTACATTCGGGTCAACAGCATCATTTTCTATACCGAACTTCTTTTCATTCAGGCTGATAATATAGAGCAGGTATCTTTCCAGTTGTTCCTTCTCCATGTGCTTGCCCATAGCCATACTGAAATGGAGCACAGGATATTCTGTCCAATCCTGCTCCAGCTTTTCAATGGCAAGTCCGTTGAAGAGTTCCTTCTTTCCTTCGAAATAACTCTGTAAAGTAGATACAAGCAAAGACTTTCCGAAACGGCGTGGTCGTCCCAGAAATATATAGTTGCTGTCAGAATGTGTCATGCGGTAAACATATTCTGTCTTGTCGATATAGAGTCGGTCTTCTGTGCGAATCTTATCGAAGGTCTGTATTCCTATTGGATATCTTTTTCTTGCCATAATTCTACGCTTGATGATACTATAAACAGTTTATCTGGCATAAAGCCTCTGCAAAGATACGAAGTTTTTTGGAAACTCTATTAAAAAAAGAAGAAATATTGGGTTATCATTTTCAATAATAACTCTCGAGAAGATATTTATCTCATTTTTTCCAAAACAAAAAAGAACTTGAAGAAGAGATTTCATATTTTGCCTACATGTTTCAAAAAGATGCATATCTATCTTCAAACGTTGATGTCCTGAAACAGGACATCAACCTTCATCTGTCTTAATCCATGAACTTAATCATGTCCTGGCGTCTTGGCTTTGCCTCCGGCGATTCGTCAGGATAACCCAGGGCGATGCAGTAGAGCAGTTTGTAATTCTTAGAGAATGCCATGCGGTCGAGGTAAGGCTTGGCTGATGGCGAATCCAGTATCCAGCGGGCTGAACTGCCCAGGCAGCAGGAGCCGATACCCTTTGCCCATGCAGCAAGAATGATGTTCTCGCCAAGCAAACCGCAATCAATCTGCGCCATATCATAAGTTGTATCGTAGGCGATGCAAACCACGCATGGAGCATTCACGAAGATGTTCTTGAAGCCCTTGCGCTCTGCTATCTTAGGATTATCCTTTACCACGGCTTGGGTTATTGAATCGATGAGGGCAGGAGAATCTATCACTCTGATTTCATACGACTGCAGGTTCTGCCCGTTTGGCGCATGGATGCCGCATTTCAGAATCTCGTTCAGGGTATCGCGGCTGATGACGGAATCCTTGTAAGCACGGATGCTTCTGCGACTCATCATCAAATCGGTTACCACACTTGCAGAGTCAACGCTGGTCATTGCCTCCGGCTGTCTGTTCTCATTGCAGGCTGTCAACATCAGTGCTGCTGCCAATCCTAAGAAAATCTTCTTCATATTACTCATGATTAAACTTATATTCCTATTAGTATATACCCATGTAGCGCTATTAGTATTTATCCACGTAGCGTTATTAGTATATACCGTGCAAAGATAGCAACAAATACTGGTATTCAAGAAGATACGTTATGATTTTTAAGAGTTTTTATCGGTCTCTCTGCCATTCTTTTAACAAGTAAATATCATAGCCAAACATTTTCCACCTATTTTGCAAGAATTTCCCAAAAACTTCGTATCTTTCCTCTATAAAACGAAAATGATTTCCCTCGCACAAGGTAACTAAAACAAGGGAGTTTGCCTTTTCTTCGTAAATAAAGGCGCATGTCTCCCTTGCACTTGCTTATATAGCAAATGCGATTATCAGTATACTTTCCTCTTCGAGTTTTACTCATACTGACTTCCATAGCCTCCCATGACATTAAGTTAATTTGCAAACGAGGTCTAAACCCATCACAAAGATAATAGCTTTATCATGGAAGGTATATCATGGTCATCCGTTGTTGGCGGATTCTTCACGATCTGGTTTGAAGTCGACATAGTCTGTCTTGTCATGTAAGACATGCCATACAGCGATAAGTAACTTTCTCGCCACAGCAACAATCACCTTCATTTTGTTCTTTCTTCTCACAATTGTTTGGTGATACGAGAACCTACTGAAGAAACTGTCTTTCTGACGACTGGCAGCCCAGGCACATTGAATGATGGTGTTGCGGAGGTAGACATTGCCATGGGTAATTTTACGAGACTTGATTTTCTTGTTGGACTCGTCATTTCTTGGTCTCAGTCCACTCCAGGAAGCAAGGTGGTTTGCCGTTTCGAACTTACTCATATCCGTTCCGATCTCTGCGATCAATGATGTTGCGGCACGTTCCTTGATTCCTGGAATTTTCTGCAAGCGTTCAAGTTCCTCTGGAAAATGCTTCTCGCATATCTCCAACATTCTCTGCTGACATTCGTTTCTGTGGCTCTCGGCGATGTCAATTTCCTCATGGAGTTGGCGCAGTACATCTATTTCTGCCTGGGAGACAACGCCTGTCAATGAGGCTAATATCGTCTCCACACCATGACGATTGACAATACGACCATGAACAAGCTTCATCAGCTCGTTTGGATTTGTGACACCTTCCGAGAGCCTGCGCACGACATCGCGGTAACTCTTACACTCGATGTTGGATACATAATTGCTCAAGCGGATATTGCAACGTTGGAGTACGCCGTCCACCTTGGAAACCTTACGGACAATCTCCGCATTGAGGTCAAAGATTCGGCGGTCGTACTGACGAAGCTGTTGAATAATCTCTGGAGGAACGAAACTTCCCCTAACCAATTCCTTCATTGTACATTCTGCTATCCACTGGGCATCCTTGACATCACTCTTATGACCTGGAAGTTGCTTGATGAAATAAGGATTTACCAGACGCAGAGTAAAATGAGGAGAAAGCACACGCCATATTGGTATCCAATAGATACTGGTACTCTCCATACAAACCTCAAAAACATGATGCTTTTGGAGCAATTTCCGCATTTCTTCCAGCTGAAATGTTAAAACACCGAAAACTTGCTCAAATAATTCACCATCACTGTGCAAAATACAAAGAAAAATACTATCTTTGTGCACGTCAAGACCACATACTGCTTTCATAAGCCTACATTTTTGAAGTTTAAAAAATCAGTTAACGAACACTGCTTCAAAGATAATTAATATTTTTGTGACTCAGAGCACGTTAGTAGGATTTTTTGCAGTTGTGGTCTTGATTTCTCGAAAAACAAGGCTAATTTCGCACAATTCGAGGGAAATCATTGAAGTTTTTTATTATACTGGCTTATAATTCAGAAATTTTATCTAAATTTGCAATGGCTTTATACAAGATAAGCTGTTTATAAAATCATCAAACGTAGAATTATGGAAAGAAAAAGTTATTCTATAGATATAAATCGCATTGCACAATATGCCATGTATGCATATTGCATTTTCGCATTGTTTTCGCTGGCATTTTCTGTTTGCAGACAAGCGGGCTTATCCTTCAGAACAAGTCCCATCCTGATTCCAATAAGTCCCATCCTGGTTACCATCAAGCAACTGGTCTTGCAGCTCGCCCCTATAGCTTTATGGGGAATATTCCGCTGTACGCTACCGGCAGGCGTAAAATTGCTACGACGCTGCAGCGAGTTGATGGTACTTTACTATGTGCTCTCATTCATCCTGGGCCAATGCTTCAAGTTCAACTTTGTAACGATGATGCAGAACGGACAGATAACACCCACGGCAACGATTCTCACCTGGACAGAAAGCACGATGGGCCTGATTTCCGTCATCGCTTCCCTGATAGCCGGCTGCCATCTGTACAGCAAGCACAGAGGTAACATGCGCAAACTGGGCATAGCCCTTATCCTGGTTTTCATGGTATGGCTGATATGCTCAAATATACTCCCTGTTGCAGTGTTTTATCTGGCAGGTAACACCCAGCAGGCAGCCATCACCAGCATGAATTTCATCAGTATGATAACCACTACATCGGCTTATATATACGCATACTATAGGATGTATCGGGCAATAAAAACTATAGGATGTATCGGGCAATAAAACAAATACAAATTCTCGGATATACAGATTACAGAAAGTGTTATCAGTTTTACAGAAAGAAATTTGCAATGCACTGCAAATTTCACTCAGAAGCACAAGAAATTTGCAATGCACTGCAAATTTCTCGAAAAAGTTTCGTATATTTGCAGCGCATTTCATTTTTAGCAATCAAGATAGAATGCAAAATGAATAGCAAAGTGAATAAATAGAACATAAAGAGAATATGATAGAGCGTAAAGAATACATGAATCTCCTGGAGAAATGGAGAGACAAGAAGGTCATCAAGGTATTCTGAGTTTTCAAGACATCAGGAACGGAGTTCAAACATTAATCCTCAAACAGTTTATGAAATTCAACGGCATCCATAAATTGATAATTTGGATTATTTCCTACATTTCTTCTAAGCCTATTTAAATTGGAAGGAGATGCAGCTTTCTTAGTCAGCAAAATATAGAAACTATTATCAAAAGAATAGTCAGAAGTAACCATCGCCTTTGATTCACAGACTTTTTTTGCTATCTCCTTTGAATCCAAATTTCTGGTATTGCTTAGCCGGAATTTAGCATCGGCCAAAAGTAATCTCTTATCATTCACATGCAATAGCATATCTGCAGAAGATTTCTTATCTGTATGATGCTTTTGAGAAATTCGTCTCTGAACATCATCAAGTTCTATTGCCTTATCTGTGTCAGAGAAAAGATTTTCAGAATTTGGGCATCCCTCCTGCTTCATCAAATGATGCAAGCCGACTAAATCTTTTGCTGTCCAACAATCAATCTTGATTCCCTGATAATTGCCAATTTTAAATTTCGCCATAGTTCTCTACGTATTTCTGAAGAGTATCAAAAGATTTATTGAATGATTCAAATACAGGTTCGATGTCACAACCCAAATTCTTATAGAAGAACGAATCTGTACCTTCACTTTGCTCTGCCAGATAAAAGCGAGTAGTATTCAACAAGCCCTCTTTTTCAGAGATATACCTGATAGCCGATACCATATCGGGATTGTGACTCGTGATGAGTATCTTGGTTCCAAATGTTTTGTTGATGCGAACAAGAAGATGCGCCAACTCTACCACCCATTGTGGATGAAGATTTGTTTCAGGCTCATCAATCTCCAACAAAGTGTTTTCTGTCAGCCACCCGTTTTCTATCAGACGAAGCATATAAACCAGCGGTTTGAATCCCGATGCAAGATCTTCGAGTCTAATATCCTTACCATTTCTGCTGCGATAAACTAAATCTACAGTATCGAAATTTTCCTTTTCTACAATAGAACCATCTATCATTCTATTAATGGAATTGAGCAATTCCTGCCTACCAGAATAATTACTTCCTTTTTCATTTACGTGAACCACTTTATTAGCTAAGGAAGTCATCAGAATCCTATCTGATTGACGAAGAGAAATAGCAGCTGGCGTTCCTATATATATAGCATTATTTAAACTATATATCTTTCCAAGTCTATCAACAAGCAATTCCACTTCATCTTCCTTGAAGCTTATGCTGGCAGGAAAGCCATCCTTTTCCCTATATACAGAAGCGATTTTCTCTTTCAAGTAACTGATGGGACGATTTTTTTTGCTGTTTTCATATTTCTGAAGATATTCAGAAAACAACTGAATGGAAATTCTTTCTATATCTTCATGAACATGATTTTGTTCAGTAACCCCAAAAAGATTAAGCACTCTACACACCTGCTGAGGATTCTGCTCTTTTTGCAGAAAGTTTACCAGCATGTCATCAAGTAAGCCGATCGCTCTTTTATAATAAAAATCGAACTTCTCCACACCACCATTACTCAATGTTGCCATTGTCATTAATGATAAGGTATGGTCAAAAAATCTTTTTTTATCATCATCCAGATAATTTGAGATATCATCCAGCGCATTAGAATATTTCTCTAATGATTTGATAACCATATCTCTGAAATCAGAGAAAAAGAAACTGTCTAATACTGACAACGTATTGACGATATAATACAACCAACGGGACATAGTGCTTTTTCCACAGCCATTGCTACCTACGATAACTGTGATACCCTCTATTTCGATATCAGCATGCCCTATAGCATGATAATTGTCTATATTAAAATTATATTTGCTCATTATTCAAACTATTTATATGCAAATATACGATGTTTTTACGTAACCTCCAAATTTTTCCACCATTTTTAAAAGTGTTCCCCCAAAAACTTCGTATTTTTTGCAGGGTATAAATACTTAGAAGAAGAAAGGATCAGGCTATGGTAAGAAAAATGAAAGTAGGTATCAACTTAGATTCTTCGAAGGGTAATATTGAGGATTGGGAAATCAAAGGAGAATAAAAGAAATCGCCCTGAAAAGGCTCAAGCATTTCATTTCTAAATAGCGATGAATGCTCAGCCTTTTCAGGGCGATTAATTATTTATAGAGGGATTGGTGGGTTATTCCCAGGAGTCCCAAGAGTCAATGCTACCCCAGTGCTCCTTGCTATTCAACTCTGATTCATCACCAGTTCCACCATAGCCAGGACCAGTCGGAAGATTTTTGGGATCTGTAAAACTTTCTGTCCCGGTTTTCGACCAGCTTGCCAGCAAGTTTTCCATCGGTAACGGAGCTAATTTTCTGATTATTTCTCAATAATCCTCATTACAGCGCCACGCTATCTGAGTCATTATAATTCCACGCTCTCTACGCGGAATTTGAGCAAGCCTGCAGGTACCTTCACTACTACTTCTTCGCCTGCCTTCTTACCCAAGAGAGCCTTGCCGATAGGAGATTTGATGGAGATTTTGCCATTATGAAGGTCCGCCTCATGAGGATTGACGATGCTGTAAGTCATACTGCAATTGGTGGAAAGATTGGTAATCCTTACCTTGCTCAACAGTCCTACAGTATCACTCTTAAGACGGGACTTGTCGATGACACGGGCATTCTCCAAGACCTTCTGCTTGAAACTGATCCGGCTCAACAGTTTACCCTGTTCACGCTTGGCAGCATGATATTCAAAGTTTTCACTGAGGTCACCCTTGTCACGAGCCTCAGCGATAGCATCACGCACGGCTGGCAACTCCACGTTCACCATGTGCTGAAGCTCGGCTACGAGTTCGTCATAGCCTTCTTGAGACATATATTCCATAATCTTCTAAACTTATATTTTTTCTATCGTTCTTATTGACTGATTATAATTCTGGGGTGCAAAGGTACGGGGAATAAATGGAAACACAAAGAAAAATTCCACAAATATTCGCATAAAAAACTTAAAAATGGGTAACTTTATTTGGTCAGCTTTGTTTTTATCCCTATTTTTGCACCCCATAAACAGTTTATCATCTTGCCATCATCTATCGCTGATACATGGCAAATAAAACAAGCAGACAATCATGAATATCAAAGAGAATTATCAGAAATATGCAAACCAATATGCTTCGGAGCTGACTGCCCTGAAGCGCAAGAACACGGGATTTATCACAGGCGAACTGTTGGCTTTCGGAGGCATCCTAAGTTTCCTGACCTGCTATTTTGCATGCGATGGCGACACCCGTCATTTTCTGGTGGGAGCCGTTCTGTGCCTGGCAGTCTATTTCATCATCCGCCGCATCGACGACCGCCACAAGGAGAAGATAGAACAACTGGCTGCCCTGCTCAAGGTCTATCAGAATGAAATCAAAGCCTGGGAGGGTGACTTCTCTCCTTTTGAAACAGGCGGACAGTATCTGAACCCGCAGCATTCCTATGCCTTCGACCTCGATGTCTTCGGCAAGGATTCCCTCTTCAACCGCATCTGCCGCACCATCACATCGGGCGGTTCTGACAGATTAGCTGCCAACCTCACCCGTGAAACCCCTCTCTCTCTGAAGGAAATCAGAAAAAGAGCGGAACTGCAGAAGGAAATCTCAGCCCCCGACTGGCGCATCAACTTTTTTGCACTTGGCGAAAGAAACTGCAAGAAGATAGATTCAGCAGCCGTGGCTGAGGCGATGCAGAAAGTTTCCCAGATGGAAGTACCGGGATGGTTTGGTTCTCCGATTTCACTCGTCCTCGGTTGGCTGGCGATCATCGGCATCATCGGTTCAGTCGTCCTTTCTATCTGCTCCGTCATCTCCATCAATATCCCTCTGTGGTGGGTCATGCTGCAGTACATGGTGGTTTTCTTCGTTTGCAAGCAAACCCTCGACAAGATAGATAGTAATGGCGGTAAGCTCCGTCATCAGCTCATCGCCTACTCGCAGATTCTCCGTCTCATCGCCCAGCGCAATTTCCAAAGCCAGTTGGGCAGGGAGATGCAGGAATCGCTCGCCGATGCACTGCCTTCATTCGCCCAACTGGAAAAGATACTGAAGGGTTACGACCGACGGGGCAACTTCCTCGGTCTGTTCTTCACCGATGCCTTCATGCTCAGCGACTTCTTCCTGGTGCGCAGTTTTCTGAAATGGAAGAATACCTACATGGTGAAGATGGAGGAATGGATGAACGTGATCAGCGAGATGGACGCAATGGTTTCGATGGCCGACTTCCGATACAATCATCCCGAAGCCAACGAACAAGAACTGCAAGATTTGCCAGAAATCATCTTCGAGGGAAAGAACCTTTATCATCCTTTCCTCGGTGCCAAGGCGGTGAAGAACGATTTCACGGTCAAGGACGGCAACTACTATATCATCACGGGAGCCAACATGGCGGGCAAGAGTACCTTCCTCCGTTCATTGGGTGTGAATTATATCTTAGCAATGGCAGGAATGCCTGTCTTTGCCGACCATCTGAAGATTTCCCGCTTCAGAATGTTCTCCAGCATGAGAACTACAGACGACCTGACGCATGGCATCTCTTACTTCAATGCTGAACTGATCCGACTGGAAGAACTGTTGAAATTCTGCAAGGGAAGTGCAAGCGGTGAGAGAAACGAGAGACTGAAAACCCTCATTATTCTCGATGAAATTCTGAAGGGAACCAATTCGCTGGACAAGCTGAACGGTTCCAGAAAATTCCTCGAAGCCATCTCCAAGTTGCCTGTTAGCGGCATCATCGCCACCCACGACCTGGAATTATCCAAGATGGAGAATGACCCGTCGGGCAAGTTCCACAACTTCTGCTTTGAGATAGACTTAGGCACCGATGTCACCTATACCTATAAGATACAGCGAGGCGTGGCAAGAAACCAGAATGCCACCTTCCTGCTAAATAAGATTCTGGAGAAAAACTCGGACGCAAGGTAGGCTCTGTAAAAACGGCAGGACAGATGAAAACCGAATACAGGGAAGTAATAAGTCTGCTCCACAATGGGTATTCCGTTCGAGATGTGGCGAAGCTGAGTGGTAATGGTGTGAGTACGGTACAACGAGTGAGGCGATTACTAATAGTACAATCACCGCAATAAAATTATCGATTTTACGTTCTTTTCAAAGAAAGGATTTGTGCAATAGTGGCTTAAAGGCTAAAGGCACTACCTTTGCATGCAACAATAAACAATACATTTAAGGTCACAATTTGTGACCTCAAAAAAATAGAAATATGGCGAACAACATAAATAACAATAAACCAGTCGCAATTTGCGACCAGTCTAAAATGGATGTCACAAAATGCGATAACCATGAACTTGCAGGTAATATCGAACCTCTAATAAAAGTAATTAGAGGACAACAAGTTATGCTTGATAAAGATTTAGCCACCTTATATGGTATAGAGACAAAAGTCCTTAATCAAACCGTTAAGCGTAACATAGAGCGATTTCCCGACGATTTTCGTTTTGAATTGAGTAGGGAAGAATGTGAGGGTGTGTCATAAGTCTGTGACGCACCCCTTTTTATTTTTTGCCTTTTCACAGATACGAAATCTTTAAAAAACATTTTTATTTACAACAAAGCCCAAACTTTCACAAGCTCGGGCTTTGCCTTTCCGCAAAAGTTTTGTATTTTTGCAGAAAACTTCTTTAAGTATGGCAAAGATACAAATAAAATCTGAA
>ERZ1034952.1727-NODE-1727-length-17212-cov-17.727458_pt1 | contig 17212 bp, 8 predicted proteins | sample MGYA00520625_ERZ1034952 | MGnify/ENA primary metagenome ERZ1034952 (study PRJEB33766, sample SAMN09781773) | gut metagenome | biome: gut microbiome | host: Homo sapiens | place: Madagascar | study: EMG produced TPA metagenomics assembly of the PRJNA485056 data... | reverse complement strand
ACTCTTTCTCAAATCGGATAGTTAATAACCTGTCCAACTTTTTGGGGTCACTTCAGCATTGCTCCAACAGGCTTTTTTGTATCACTATACATTCCACTTTATGGGGCGATTACGCCCCCCTATAAAGTTTCTTACTTTGTCACCTTAAGTGTAGTCTTTGCACTCTTCACTACATAAACACCAGCAGGCAGCGCCATGCGGCAGAAGTCGCCGTAAGTCATAGTGCCGAGAGCAGTGCCTACAGAAGAGTAAACCTTTACGAGGTCGCCGGCAGCAAGCTGTGTCAAGTTCTCAGTCACGCCGCTGATGCCACTCCAAGTAGCGAGGTCGGCAGTCTGCCAAGCACTCCACTTCGACATTGCGTCGCCTGCTACGGCGCACACACGCCACTGATATGTAATGCCGGCTGTGAGCTTATCGAACTTATACGAAGTAGTCTTTATGCCCGTGAAACGCTGTGCAGCCGCCTTCATTGCTGTCTTCGGAGCGACGTTCATGCTCTGGAAGTCCTCTGCCGAGTAGTCGCCGTCGTAGATACCTACAAAGTAGATATAGCCACGCTTCTTCGGCTGCACCATAACCTTGTAGTCTTTCATGTCGGCATTATCGAGTACGATTGTAGCCATCATGCCGTCCATTGTTATTGTCTGCTCAGCGATTGTTGCATCATCGTTATCAAGGAGCGACACTGTAATATCAGTAGCATCCTTGCCGTATGCGCTTGCAGAGAGACGAACGGTTACACTTGCCGAAGAGTTGTCGGTAATGAGAGGCGAAGTGAGGTTGCCCTGCTTCTTCGCAGTACCAATCTTTGCACAACCCGGACACTCGAACACCTTATCTCCTGTCCAACCCTTATTCTGCATCTTGCTATCAAGGTCGGCAGAAATATCGATTGTGCCCTCTACTGCAAGTTTCTCGCCCCATTTGCTGAGGTCTTCGCTCAGTTTAACAGCCTCATCTACAGAAGGCAGATTGCTCTTCTCGCGCAGTTCTACAGTGTAGCTTTCGGCTCCATCCACTGCGTTCCAACCGCCGGTGAACGATGTCTCGGTCATGTTCATCACCTTCGGCTGTGGTGCATCGAGATTAACACCGCCCATAAATGTGAACGAGATAAGACCATCCTTCTCCGTGATTTCTGTCACTGGCTTGCCGAGGAACTTGCGTCCGTCGCTATTAGCGTTGAACAGTGTGGCAGCCGGCTTCGATGTGTCGGTCAGCTCAGTCGACTTTGTAGTGCCAGGGTATGTGTCGCCGGTTACTGTCTCCGATGTAAGTTTATTGTCGGCAGGCACAACAGTGAAGCGCTGGTGGTTAGACGTGTTGTTCACCTCATTGTCAAACCACACCTTCTGGTCGTAGTCGACGTGTATCACGAGCATACCGTGGTTAGGCAGAGCAACGTCGGTGCCCTTCAGCTGGCGGTTCTCGAAGATATAGTATTCGTTCTTGTTCGCTTCGTTGAACACAACGCACGCCTCAGGAGCATCGCTCAGCGGCTTCATATTCTTTATGTAGCAAGGCTCGGTGAGGATAGTAGGCTCTATCCAACCACTCACCCACTTCTCGTAAGTGTTATATCCAGTAGGCTCATAACCATCACCGCCATACGAACCGTAGTCCATCAAGTCCCACGCATCCATACCGAAGCAGCCGCCACCTGCTGTGTCGTAGAAGTCGGGAATGCCCATACAATGGCTGAATTCGTGACAAGCAGTACCAATACCGCTGATATCTGTGCCATTGCCGCCATTCAGCTCCGACGAACAAGCGTATGTACGGATGCGCTGACCGCCAAGCACAAGGCTGTAACCTCCACCTTGTATGTCCCACTCGTGAGGCCAAATGGTATTCGCTTCACCACCTGCAGCCTCACCATAGCCAGCATAAATCACGTACACCTGGTCGACAGCACCATCGCCATCCCAGTCGTACTGCGACATATCCATCTTCTCCTTAGCATAAGCCAATTCGCAAGCCTCCTTAATCATACCTGCAGGGTCAATATCGTTGCCCTGAGCATCATTAGCACCGTATGATGCCATGTTCTTCGACACTGTAACCGGACCTATTACGTCGAACTCAAGGTCTAACTTGCCATAGCTTTGCGCATAGAAATAGTCGTGAACAGAGCCATTGTTACCGTATTTATTATAGCCAACCTTGTTGAAATAGTCGTTCCACTCAGCCTGAGTGTGCTTCGACTGCATCTTCTTATCCTTAAAGTTCACGAGGATTACAAGGCCTTTACGCTTACCCGTGACGCCGATACCTTCGCCACCAGTAGCACCAGCCATAACTCTGCGCACCGACTTGCCCGAAGCATCAACCACGCCACGATTAGCGAGGCGAGCCATGCGGCGAGCGTTGCGCTGCTTAGCACGCTCCATACCGAGCGAACGCACCTTCTGCGATTCGGCAGTGTAATAGTTCAAGAACGACAACTCTGCAGCACCACGACTCTCAACGTCGTGAGCCACCTGCGCAGACGCAGTCAACTTACCGTTGCTATCGAGCGTAGCATAGCAATATGCACCATCAGCACGCTGCACCAACGGCTGACCATCTTCTGTACTTGTGTAATGGAAATTCTCGTCGCCGCGCAACATCACTGTGAGCACGGAGCCATCAGGCTGCTGCACCTGACGCTTCACACGCTTCGCCGGCACGGCGAAAGCAGAGGCTGCAAGCATGAACATTGCAGCGAGGGTTAGAAATCTTTTTGACATTTAATAGGTTATCTTGATTTTAAAAATAGGTTGCAAATATACGAATAATATCCGTGTAAACGAAAAAAAATCAACAAGAATGCTTTTTCATTCCACGAAATTGTATAACGTTTGCAAAGTAGTGCCAACTGCACGCCATTCCAATGCAACCGTATTGCTTAGTAGCGGTATTCCCATTGACCACATGCCACGCAGCGGTCCTGCTCGTTAATTGCTTTATACTTAGCCATGTCGTTGTTGGGTATAATGGTTTGATATATAAGAATGTCGTATAGATTCTACAGCTTACTTTCGGCAGCCTTCCTTTTCCAGTATTTCTTCCAGAAATTCAGATGCGTCAGCCACGCAAAGAGGACATTCGCGAAGCACCTTTCCTGTGCCCACACCTTTTAGCAGCTTGCATTGTGTGGCACCATTGCGCTGCTTAAATTTATCCATAATTTGTCTCATACCCTTGATTGACTTTGCCTTGTCCTTAGTGGCAAGTCCGAGTACGATGCCAGCTCCAACGAGGGCGCCACAAGTTCCATCCATATTACCCATACCAGCCGCAAAGGCATTGCCCGCATTCTTAATGGTTTCTTCTTCCATTCCGGTGAAGTCGTGGTAGGTGCAAAGCACAGCCTGTGTGCAATTATGTGAACCGCAACGTTTCTTTTCTGCCGCTATTTCTTTTCTCGTTTCCATATTGTTTTCCTTGTTCTTTAAATTGATGTTTCGATTTCGCGTACAAAGATAATGCTTTTATTATAGATACATCAAAGACACCAACTATACTTTCATAGATAAATTCTATCGTTGCGATATTCTTCATTATTGAAAGATATGTTTTTCACGTACCGGGGTGTTATAGGATGAGATGATGATATAAGGATTAGAATTTTTCTAATTCACTTTAAATAGCCGATCAGTCGTTACACTGTAAAATTAACTTTTAATAAATAATAACGGATAAACATTTTCATTTTTTATTATTACTTTTGCCAACGAATAAAAACAATAAAAAAGAAGAACACTTTTTACACGCTAATAGGGTTTTAAAGACATTATGAAGATAGGATTGTTTATTCCATGTTACGTCGATGCATTGTATCCGGAAGTGGGAGTGGCAACGTACAAGCTACTGACAAGCCTCGGACTCGACGTCACCTACCCTCTCAAGCAGACTTGCTGCGGACAACCTATGGCAAACGCCGGCTTTGAGAAGATGGCTACGGACATCTCACGACACTTCGACGACCTCTTCAAGGAGTTCGACTACGTGGTTGCACCATCGGCATCGTGCGCGGCTTTTGTCAAGTTTTATCATCCACGACTTGCCAAGGGCAATCACGAATGTCTCACGTCAAAGAAGACAATGGACGTGGTAGAGTTTCTACACGACGTCGTAAAACCAACAAGCCTCAAGGCTCACTTCCCGCACATAGTCAGCGTACATAACTCGTGTCACGGCGTACGCGAACTGGGACTGTCGTCGCCCTCAGAAAGACAAGTGCCGCAGTTCAACAAGATTATCGACTTGCTTAAACTCGTGGACGGCATCACCATCCGTGAGCCGGAGAGAAAAGACGAGTGCTGCGGATTCGGAGGTATGTTCTCCGTAGAAGAGCCGGACGTGTCGAAACGCATGGGAGAGGACAAGATAGAACGTCACATGGCTACGGGAGCGGAATACATCACCGGTCCCGACTCGTCATGCCTTATGCACATGCAGGGCATTGCAAAGAAGGAGAACAAGCCTATAAAGTTCATACACGTGGTAGAAATATTAGCAGCAGGACTATGAGCACAATACATTCTGAAGCGGCACGACGCTTCAACGACAACAGAGCAAAGACCACATGGCACGACGCCACCTTCTGGTCGTTAAGACAAAAACGCGACAACATGGCGTCAGGGTTGTCAGAATGGGAGGAGCTGCGCGAACATGCCAGCCAGATAAAGCAGCACACCGTAACGCACTTGGCTGACTATCTGGAGGAGTTCAGCACGCAACTGGAGAGCCGTGGCGTCATTGTGCATTGGGCTAAAGATGCCAACGACTTTAACAACATCGTGCTCGACATACTGCAAAGTCATGGCGTAAAGAAGATGGTGAAAAGCAAGTCGATGCTTACCGAGGAGTGTGCCATGAACCCGTTCCTTGAGAATCACGGCATCGACGTCGTGGAGACCGATCTTGGCGAACGCATCCTGCAACTGCTACATCAGAAACCGAGCCACATCGTAATGCCTGCCATACACCTAAAGCGAGAAGAGGTGGGACAGATGTTCGAGGAGAAAGGCATCAGCACGGAGAAAGGCAATTACGACCCGACATACCTTACGCAATGCGCACGCAAGCATCTGCGCAACCAGTTTATGGAAGCAGGAGCAGGAATGACAGGATGCAATTTCGGTGTGGCAAAGACCGGCGATATCGTGGTTTGCACCAACGAGGGCAACGCCGACATGTCAACATCAATGCCCAAGCTACATCTCGTGGCAATGGGAATAGAGAAGATTGTGCCCGACTACAAGTCGCTCGCCGTATTCCAGCGACTGCTCTGCCGCTCTGCTACCGGACAGCCCACAACGGCATACACCTCACACTTCCGTCAGGCAAGACCGGGAGCGGAGATGCACGTCATCCTCGTGGACAACGGACGAAGCGACATCCTTGCCAACGACGAGCATTGGGAAACACTGAAGTGTATTCGCTGCGGAGCCTGCATGAACACCTGCCCCGTATACCGCCGCTCGGGTGGCTACTCATACACCTACTTCATCCCCGGACCTATCGGCATCAACCTTGGTATGCTGCACGATGCGTCACGCTACAGCGACAACGTCAGCGCTTGCACGCTCTGCCTCTCATGCGACAACGTATGCCCGGCTAAGGTGAACCCCGGTTCGCAGGTCTATATGTGGAGACAGAAGCTCGACTCGCTGCACAAGGCAGACACGATGAAGAAGTGCATGTCAAAGGGAATGGAAGAGCTCTTCAACCATCCCCTACTCTATTCTTCAGCCTTGCGTCTGGCTCCTCTTGCCAACCTCATACCTGACAGCCTTACGCACATACGCTCACTCAATCCGTGGGGCGTGGGACACGCAATGCCGAAATTTGCGAATGAGTCGTTCCAGACAATGTGGAAGAAAGGAAAACTGAACCAAAACGAACAGAAAGAACAATGACATACAAAGACGAACTATTGGAGAAGTTGCGACGCAACACACACGAACAGTATCCGATGCCCGACACACCGATAGACGGCATATCGTACGACGACACGATAAAGCAGTTTGTGGATATGAGCATGTCGGTGGGCAGCAAAGTGGTGATAGCTAACCCGAACGAAAAGCTCGACGACATCGTAAGAAACGCCTATCCGCAAGCAAAGACCATCGCCTCTAACATCGCAGAACTCACCATCGCCACCATCAATCCCGACACCGTAGCAGAGGCGCAAGACCTTAACGGCACCGACGTAGGAGTGGTGTACGGACAGATTGGAGTGGCGGAGAATGGTTGCGTCTGGATTCCGCAGGACATGAAGGAGAAAGCAGTATGCTTCATCAGCGAATACCTGGTCATCGTTCTCCCGAAGAGCGGCATCGTGAACAACATGCACGAGGCATACGACCGCATCTGCATGCCAAAGACCGGACTCGGCACATTCATCTCTGGACCATCAAAGACTGCCGACATCGAGCAGGCGCTGGTAATGGGAGCGCAGGCTGCACGCGGCGTGACAGTGGTAATAAGAGAAGAATAATGAGGATGTTAAGAATACAAACAATATTTACATTCTGCAGTATATAACAGGATATTGCAGTCATGCATAACTTCTTATTGCTGTATGCTAAGATATTTTGAGCAAAAACAATTAGGGCTGGATTCCATCACGAAGAATCCAGCCTTTTTAGTTACCCTTGTTTATTGCAAATATCAATTCAAGCAACCATGAACAAAGGTACACATTCCAGCGGTCAGCAATATTTATAAAGGCACTCCGCCTATAGGTATAGGTTCGCATATCTATAAGATTCTTACTATTGCAACTATGCAAAAAAACGTTTGATGTTTCGTATATGGTCTTGCAGATGAATCGCTATCAGTCAGCCACCAACAGCCCTAATAAATTAAAGAACTCCACAACACAAATATTTTCCTTGTTTTCTTTTTCCATTCTTGTTTAGTTTTCCTATCTTTGTAGTCTAATTATGACAATTCCATCAAGAATAAGTCTATTGGTTTTAATCTAACCTCTGAACAACATTGGAAGATACTACCAACCTGTCTCCAAAGGCAGACGCTTCATTGTATAATGGGCAGCCATCCGACACTGGCTCATCGTGTCCAAGTGCTAGACTTACCTCCTGCACGCCCTCCATTTCTGATGATGTCAGGAATGGGGTGTCGGTAGAGAATGTGCTTGATGCAAGCAAGCAATGGTTTGTACTAAGAGTTTCGTATGGACGTATTATTAAGGCCAAAGCATTTGTAGAGTCTAAAGGACTCGAATGTTATGTTCCTTTAAAATACAAAGAGATTAAGAAACAAGGCAAGAAGCGAATCATCTCCACCCCACTCCTCCCCTCATTTATCTTTGTATATGCAACAGCAGAGCAAGTAGAAGCCTTACTCCACGACAACAAGGTAGTGGCAAATGAAAGCAGAGCCTTACTCAGCTACTACTTCAATCACACCATCCATCGTCAAGACAATCCCGACCGCAATCCACCACTCACAATCCGAGATGAAGCCATGAACAACTTCATCCGCCTCACTTCCATCAAGAATCCGCACATCATCCCCGTCACTTCTAACAACATCCAGTTCAAACTGGGTGACAATGTCGTTGTGACAGAAGGCGAGTTCAAGGGTGTTCATGGAAGAGTGGCAAGAATTGCCGGGCAACAACGCGTTATAGTAGAGCTGTTCGATGGTTGCTTGGTGGCTACAGCGTATGTGCCGAGGGAGGCGATGAGGATATACAATTAAAGTTTATTTTGAAATAATTATTCAACTTGTCATTTTAAACGAGACACCAACAATATTCATGTCTCATCGAACTCACATTAAATACAATAAATCTCATGTATAGGAACTATTTAGCATACAATCATACTGCATTATTTCAAATATTGCAAGCTCGCAATATGCAAGACATAGAAGAAAACATGCCATTATGGAAGTTGAAACTGACAGGAGAAGAGTATGATTCTCTTAAACAAACCTTAGTCGAAAATTATTTTGACTTGGAAGAATATGGTATGGAAGCCGCTCTCTGTTATGCAGAATGGTGGAGAAGAGATTATCGTGGTAACAGTCCATCTAAAGAAAGCGTTGCCATGGGGATTGGTATAGAAATCGGAAGAAGTAAAGAACTGTATATTGCTGCTCGTAAAGCCTTAAAGCGACATGGTTATTCATTTATCCACACAAGCCATGGAACTCAATATTTTCGGACACTCCTTAATCAAGGAGGTCTGCCTGTCAACTACATTAAGAAAAGTGAGAACCTTGGAAGTTTTACACTTTTTTTAAAAGGATTAGTTTGCGAATTGTCTTCTATAAATTACGATTGGAACTCTGAAGATTTTTCGTTTGTTGATCAATTGAATTGTACTTCATATTTAGGAAAGACCTTTAAGAACGAAAACATATATGATGTAGCTATGCAAATAGCACACGCCATAATAATGGGTGACAATTCTCTCTTGCCTTATGATGACACAGACTCATCTCTTGCAGCGTTGACTCAAGCATTAAAAAAAGAATATTCAAGGGCAAAAAATGATCACAGGACACGTCCTTTTTCTCTTCATTGGAAATTGTATACATCTGATGATGGAACAGGTACTCTGTACGTTAACATGGATGTTGTAAAAGATGTGTCATCTTTGTCAATACCAGGATTAAACTTTTCCACATGCTATTCGTTTGACGTTTTTGTTGCAGGTATACTTGTCGGAAAATATGTAAGAAAAGGTTTGGAAAGAGATGAGGATGGCAATGTTTTATATGCAATATACACCCGTATTACAGTCGGATTGGGACAGGATATAAAATGGAATGGAGAGCCTGTTGTTGAGGTCAAGGTAAGATGTGATAATGATGATAGAATCTTTATGACTATAGCAGGATGCTATCCTCCAAACTTTGATTATCCTCAAATTTTTCAGATGCTTGAGGATAATCTATATCGTTTTGGTGAAACAGCAAACACAGAACATAATATTGCAATATTTACACATAACTGGAAAGTAGAAGGGGCTAAACCGATATTTATTTGTGGACAAGAATTATATTGCCATGATTTTACAAAAGATCTGGTATTGTATGAAGAACAAACTAATGAGTGTGTAAAATTAACCAATACTTTTACTCCATATATAGCTGAATTTTCTGACAACTACATTTCATGGGTGGAAGAATCTAACTTTAAACTTTTGTCACAAATACCTATTGTCCGTGTGTATGACAAAGAAAGGAATCGTGTGCATAATTGCATGGTAAAATATAGATTCAGAAATGAATGTAACCCCATTTGGCACAGACTCAATACATCATGTGTATTTCCATGTGGTGTGGTTGATATTTGCGTAGATTTTCCTGACGGACATTCGACGACAGAAAGTTTTTACTCAATTGGTAATCTCAAATTCGATTCTGACAATGAGGACGTATTCTCAACAGATATTATCTGTTTATGTGACAAATCTATATTCCCTGAGATAGAGTTAGATGATAATATTGAAATAAACAGACTTCTTGAGAATAAATGGAGAATTTCTCGGAGCAAAGATGCTACAACTTGTCCAACTGTGTGTAAATTCAAATTATACAAAGCTGGCAATCCGGTATTACGAATCTCTGTTGCGATACCATTTGATGGGACTTCCATCACTGACATACAAGGAAATATTGTGCCCAATGGGAAAATTATATCACTTACGAATCTCACAAGCTTTAGTGTTGTGAGTCATGGTGGATTTGGTAAGAAAAGACATGTTGACGTATCATATATATCAGATAAAATAGACGATTATGACAAACTAATACACTTAAAAAGTAATGTTGTTGATGGACTTATATCTCTTGCAGATTACACAAACCTCATCATGCGAATGTTCTATCTATACGGAGCAAATAGTTTTGATCGCTCAAGTTCTGTTGCTCTAAATATTTCTTATACCAAATCATTCATCAGAAAATTTGTATTAGACTCAACTCTTGAAAATGGAAGAATACGCATCATTGACAATACAGAAGAAGACACAACAGACTTTATCTATTATGACGATATATATGCTTTCCCCGTTGGGGACGACTTACCTTTGAACGAATTCAATGTGATTAAGTTGGAGCACATCAATAATTCTGATAACTATTTCTCGTTCCCTGAGGACTTTACTCAAAAAGAAGTTATTGTCTTCTCTAGTCCAAAAGCCACAAGAAGAATTGTCCCCAAATATTACAATAGATTGGAATATGACTATGACAAAGATGAAAGAGCTACACGATCTGTAATAAATACTAGAAAGTGGTATGACAATCTAAACGATGAAAATGTTATGACTGGCAAGCATTGGCAAGAAGTATGTAAAGCATTTGATATTTGTAGCCGTTATTATTTGCCATTTACCACTTATAATGGATTGAAAACAATTAGCCGTGAGCCTAAGTTATTGGCTAAGTTTGTAATAGCCATGTGGCTCAATGAGTATAAAGATATCTTGACTCAAGATGTTGATAGATTTGAGCAAGAGATGGTTATAGCCATTCATTGGATTCCTGCAGAAATATGGGAAACATGCATTCTTAATCTTATGCAAAATATACCTAAAACTTTGGTGCCTATGATGTCTGAAAAATTACCGACGCTTGTCAATCTACTGCAAAACATTTTTGATGCGACCATGTCCACAGAGATTGCACAAAAGTTTGCTGCATACCTCACTTCTGGAAGCATAGAAAAAGGCAACTCTTTTACAATTTCTGATATAAACAACTATTGCACAAGAATTCATGGATTGTCAGATAACAACAAAGACTTGCCTATTTTAAATTTCAACCTCACAGACAATTATTATAATAATAGACAAAGATTATTGCCTTATTATCGAGTGATGATAGAGTCTGCGATGTGTGCTGCCGAAAACACATGTAATAAACAAGGGGGCATTAATCTTTTTTCTCATGAAAATAAAGAGTATGCTAGAATCGTAAACTTTTATAGAAAATATTTCAAGGAAACTTATAGTGATATTTTCTTTAAGACAATAAGATACATAACAGCTTCAAAATAAAATATGAATTACGCAAAATTCTATACATCCGCCGAGAAAAAGCTCATAGATTCTTTAGTTTCTATATGGTTCAGGGGAAAGGCTAAAGAACAAACTTATATGCGCTATATTCTCTCAAAAGAAGAACCTTTGATGGCTGAGCCTGTTTTCCAGTCTATCTTCCCATGGGAAAGCAGCAAGGAAACATTTGGCGATCACGCTTCTAAATTGAAGATACTATCGACCTCATTTGTAGAGGCACTTAGTAATGAAGGTGTTGATGAAGAGCAATTATTCCCTATTGATCGTCACCCATATAAGCATCAAACAAAGAGTTGGAGAACGATATTATCGGGTGAAGACAAGACCATAGTTGTTACTTCTGGTACTGGTTCTGGTAAGACAGAATGCTTCATGATACCTGTACTTCAGGATATCGCAAATAGGAATGAAAAAGATTGTGTGCAAGCAATCTTTCTCTATCCGCTCAATGCCTTAATGAAAAGTCAACAGAAACGTATACACGCCTGGTGTAATGCTCTGCCCAATAAAATCACCTATGCTATTTATAACGGCGATACAGAGAAATCAAAAAAGAATAAAAATTTCACAGAACAATATTACCCACAGTTGATAACACGTCCGCAGATTCGTGAAACACCACCACAAATACTCTTCACAAACCCAACAATGCTCAATTATATGTTGGTGCGTTCTGAAGATAAAGAAATATTAGAGAAATCGCAGGGTAAATTGAAATGGATTTTACTTGATGAAGCTCACACCTATACAGGTTCGTCTGCAGCAGAATTATCATTGCAATTGCGTCGTGTATTGAATGCTTTTGGTGTAACAATTGATCAAGTAAACTTCGCTGTTACATCTGCAACAATAGGTGATGAAAAAGACCCTAATGCAGATATAAAACTAAAAACATTTGTCTCTCAACTTACAGGCAAGCCAATAGACCGTATTGTTATTATAGGAGGAAAACGCATTATTCCTGAAATAGACAATGATAAGGCACAAAAGGCATTAGACAAACTAAACATACATTTTGGAACAAATGTAACTATTTCTGATATAGAAAGACTAAGGAAAAGACTAAACACCAATCCTGTTCTATCAACAAAGGAGATAATAAAACAAATTGCACCAATCTTCAATAAAGATGTTGTCAAGTCGCTTGAAATCATAGATGCACTAGGAGACAAAATAGACGGGCTTGATAAGAATAATGGTATATCTGCAGCATTGTTACCTACAAGAATCCATTATTTTATCAGATCGATCAATGGGGTTTATGCTTGTGTAAATCCGGAATGTAACAGACACAAGAAGATTCGACTAGGCATTGGAAGTTTGACGACTTACCAAAATAACAATTGTCCTGTATGCAAATCACAAATGCTGGAAGTTGCAACATGTCCATCATGTGGAGGACTTATTGTCGTTGGTGAAACCAGTACGTCAAAAGGTTTTAGAATGCATATAAATGCCATCGATTTGGACAATGATATTTTCTTTGACACCGAAGAAGACCTTATAGAATCAGAACAAGTCATAGATGATAACAAAAGTACAGAACATGAACCAGATGGATTCACGCCATTTTATTTTGGCAAACCTGATGCTCCATGTTTGAGACATAAAACTCGTGAGGACAAACATGTGTTTAATCATGTCTTGAAGAAAATTGAAATTGCTAAAGACGATTCAGATAATAAAATAGTATATAAGTCTTTACGACATTCCGAGAACAATGTAGAACTATGTCCTTATTGTGGAAACAGTCTTAGACATCTAAATTATTTAAGAGCAAGTGCTACACAAATGGGACGTATTCTTGCAACTATTATTCTTGATAATGCGGAAGGAACAAATAAAAACGATTCTGAAGTTCTGTATGACGGTAAAAAATATATCACTTTTACTGATAACCGACAAGGCTCTGCCCGTAATGCAATGGGATTGAATCAAGACGTTGAACGTGCTTGGATTCGCTCTGCTATTTTTCATAAGATGGCTGATATGAGACTTGACAAAATAGAACCGTCAGGATTAACTCAGCAAGAAGAAGAAACATATGAATATCTAAAGAAAATGCCCAAAGGATCATTGCCTCCAATGCTTCAATCTGAATTGGAAAGGATGGAAACAAAGAAATCAGGCAGCAGTACTATCCCAAAAGCACCTGAGGTTTCTTGGAGCGAAGTAAGTAGGACTTTGGAAAATAACACTGATTTTAGAAAACTTTATAAGCATCTTAATGAGGCACGTGGCTTTAGAGGTAACGAAAATACGACTGCATATCTTAAAGCGTTGTTGATTGATCAATTTGGATGGATTCCTAAACGAGCAAACTCTTTAGAAACTATGGGGTTTGTAAGATTGTCATATCCTGTCCTGAAAAAAGCAAAATGTCCTGAACAACTTTTGCCTATAGGATGCAAAGACTCTGACTGGCAAGATTTTTTAAAAATTTGTTTAGACTATGTAATTAGGGGTGGCAGACACTATATGGTATCAGGAGAGAACAAACCTTTCCTTACTCAAAATACCTACATGACAGAGATATATCCAAAGAATTCGGATAAACGTGTTAAGGGAAATCCTGTTAGTAAATGGCCAGTGGTTAAAGTAACTGTTGGAGGAAAAGTCATGGACGACCAACATCGGCTGGTTCTTCTCCTATGTGCAGCTCTCGGATATAACAATACAGATGACTTCAATGAAGAAAAAGTAGCTATTATTAATAGCATTCTTGATAAAGCATGGGGATTTTTGACATCAAACGTCCTTGAACTTGTTGACAATGACGGAAAGGGGTATATGCTTGACTTAATTGGAGACAAGGTAAAACTACAATTAATGGATATAGGATATTTATGCCCTGTAGATAATGTTGTAATTGATACTACTTTTCGTGGTTATAGTCCTCGAATGAATGGATACATCGGAAAGAACAACTTTGACCGTTTCAAAGTTGTAACCAAATTAGATTATCCATATTTCCCTTTCAAATCATCAGAAATAAAAGAAGATATATTAAAAGAATGGATAGAAAAAGAACTGTTGTCACAAAAAGATAATGGAGTGTTTACAGACTTACACGAAAGGGTGTATGCACAAAAACCTATCTTCATATCTGCAGAACATTCAGCTCAACAATCTCGAGAAGATTTGGATAAATATGAGAAGGAATTTAACGAGGGACATTTAAATGTTTTATCATGTTCAACAACAATGGAAATGGGTGTAGACATTGGAGGCATAAGCGAAGTTGTCATGAATAATGTACCTCCAAAATCAGCCAATTATCTACAGCGTGCAGGTAGAGCAGGTCGTAGAAATGAATCAAAAGCATTGGCGCTAACTTTTTGTGCACCAAATCCTATAGGAACAAATACATGGCAACATCCTGACTATCCGATAACACATATAACCGAGACTCCAATGTTGAAATTGGAAAGTCGACAATTGATACAACGCCATATTAACGCTCTAGTATTTGCTGACTTTGTTTCGCAAAAAGGTGGAATTAAGGTTACAGCACATCTTATAGATTTTTTCACATCTACGGATGATTTTACTATTTATGATATGTTCATCAATCATATTGATGCCATTATTTCAGGACAAAGAATAATTCTTGATGAACCCTATAAAAGTCTTGTTCGTGGTACTGCATTGAATAACATCACTTTAGGAGATGCCATCTTCACTACTAAAAAAGATATTATAGCTGTACATGAGATATTCCAAACTCGTATGAACAACCTTAATAAATCAATAAAAACAATAGAAGAAGAAAATGGAAACGGTGCTGCATTAAGATCCATCCAACATCAAATAGATAATTTTCTGAAAACATCTCTCTTGACATATCTTGCAGAAAATTCATTCCTGCCAAGTGCTGGTATTCCTACAGGTCTAGTAGAATGCTTACTGAATACAAGAAACGAAGCTAGTTACCCCACTATGCACTTAAGTCAAGCAATTTCTGCATATGCACCAGGAAAACAAGTAGTAAAAAATGAATGGGTATACGAACCTGCAGGCATCTTAATGAAAAATATGTATGATGACTCTACAGTAAGATACGTTATACAAAATTGCAACCATTGCGGATATACCACCATCAATCATGGCTGTGCTATGAATGATTGTCCAAAATGTGGTGCAAAAGATTCAATGCATGGCATAAAAGGTATGAATCTTTCTACAGAACAAAGATTTACAGAAGTTGTTGAACCTGCTGCATTTAGTGTTGCTTTTGGAGCTAAGCCAACTCGAAAAATCAACACACAAGGAGCAATGAATCTCATTCAGCCAGTACTCCTTGAAATGAATCCATGGCAAGAGAAAAAATCTTCTGCAAAAATGATTGTACGGTGCTCAACAACAACATCTGAAATATTATTCTTTAATCGAGGTCGAAGTGGATTTGGCTTTGCCTTTTGTCCTTATTGTGGAAGAATGGTATCTGAATCAGAGCCTGATATTTTAAAGAAAGCTCTTTCTGGACATAAACATCTGTCGACAGGTCTTCCTTGTCCTGGTGGCGAAATGAACGGTAAAAGTATTAGAAGACATGTTCTTCTTGTAGGTCGTTACCAAACAGATTTCGTTGAGATAAAGTTTTATAAATCGAACAACACTCTTGAAAAAGATGCAGAAACTTTATATTCACTGGGGGTTATTCTAAGCAGAAAACTTACAGAGTTGTTAGGAGTTAACGATGGAGAAATTGATTTTGGATACGATAGCTCAAATCATTCTATCTTCATTTATGATACAGCATTGGGAGGAGCTGGCTATTCCCCTCTGTTCAGAGAATATAAAGATATTGTACTTGACAAAGCTTATAAAACTCTGTCAGATTGTTCTTGTGAACGTGCTTGCACAAAATGCCTCATAGACAGAAAGTCTCAGTGGTACCTAAACTATTTGAATCGCCAAAAGGCATTAGAATGGTTGGAAATGGAGCATAAATCAAGAATTGCCCCAAGGAATATTATAGAATTGGTTCCAGATGCATCTGCTATCACGACAGACTTTTCCACGGAATTCTATCAACTTATTAGGAATAAAAACGTTCCTACAATAAAGATATGTGTCGACAATGAATATTCTAATTGGCAAGTTGACGAATTTCCATATAAGAAGTTAATTGGAGAACTTACATTATCAGGAGTTGATGTGTCTTTTGTTACAGACAAGGCTATTGATATAAATAGTTGTTCAATACAGGTAAAGTCAATATTAACAGCTGCATTATTTAAACACAAGTTCCAATACAGCAATGGAACATTACCACCTAACTTAAGACCTTTAATGACTGTTGTATTCAACGATGGAAGGATGAAGACTTATTTTGGAGAAAATATTGACAACTCCTTGTCTGCCTCTTGGGGAAATGGTGATGTCTTCTCTACAATGAGTGATTTCAATCTGAAATTCTTCGACATTAACCAGTCGGACATATTAAAGCAAATGGCAAATGCTAATGGAACAGTAATGTTTGATACCAGAATTATGGAGGATTGCTATATATACAACCTGCTAGACAAACTCATTGAACCACATAAAGATAAATGGGAACAATTCATTCCGTTGATAAAAGGTAAAAATGTATCATTGGATTATTCCGATAGGTATTTGTCTACTCCCCTTGGTTGTATGCTGTTATCACATTTCATAAAAGAACTCCAACAAAGATTGGATGTTACAATCAAAAACATCTGCATTTCGGTAAAAGCATTGTATAAAGACAAAGGTGACATGCACGAGACAAACATCAATAGCGACTATAAGTGTAACGAGGCAAGAAATAAGTTCTTGAAAGATGCTATATCAGAATTGGTTGGAATAACTCCACTTATTAATGATAATGGCTACATTGAACATGAGCGTTGTATGACAATCAAATCTATTGATGCAGAACTATGTATTAGGCCAGATGCAGGTATCGCACACGGTTGGGTACCTTTTGGACATGACTTTTCAGAATGCACAGATGAAGATTTTCGCTATAACTGGGATTTAAATATTCGCCTTTATAACCAAAAGCAAAATTTCTCTGGAATTTTATATACTATTTCGTTTGATAAGCATACATCTAACAGATAATCATCCTATTTTATATGTAAGCACTCAAATTAGGGCTTAAATTAGAAAGAAGTAACTTCGCTGCTGAATTT
>ERZ1034952.1725-NODE-1725-length-17228-cov-24.626274_pt1 | contig 17228 bp, 17 predicted proteins | sample MGYA00520625_ERZ1034952 | MGnify/ENA primary metagenome ERZ1034952 (study PRJEB33766, sample SAMN09781773) | gut metagenome | biome: gut microbiome | host: Homo sapiens | place: Madagascar | study: EMG produced TPA metagenomics assembly of the PRJNA485056 data... | reverse complement strand
TACGTAGTAGCGCATGATTTCTTTGCCGTTCCTCCATTATCACTGTGGAGGATACCCCTTTATTGCGGGAAGGGGTGAACAAGGTGGCATTGCGCCTGTTTGAGCACAACGAAAAAGCATATCATGCGGCAGTCCGGATGATGGACCAGTATGGCAAAGCTGCCATTGTTCATCCCACCGGCACCGGAAAGAGCTACATTGCGTTCAAGCTGATCGAGGACAACCCGGAGAAGGTCGTGATCTGGCTTTCTCCCAGTGAATATATCTTCAAGACCCAGCTGGAGAGCCTGAAAAGGAACGACCCGGATTTTCCGCTGGCAAACGTTCTCTTTTATACCTATGCCAAACTGATGTGCTGTACACAGGCGCAGCTGGAGAAAATTGCAGCGCAGAAGCCTGCCTATATTATACTCGATGAATTCCACCGTGCCGGTGCGGAATGCTGGGGCGAAAGCACGGTGGCTTTATTAAAGTTATGCCCGGAGGCAAAGCTTCTGGGGCTGACGGCAACAAACATCCGGTATCTGGATAATAACCGTGACATGGCCGAAGAACTTTTCGATAGCCGTGTTGCGAGCAACATGACCCTTGGCGAAGCAGTCGTCAGGGGTATTTTGCCTGCCCCGAAATATGTGACCACGGTCTACCAGTACCAGAAAGCGCTTGCAAAGTATCAGGCACGGGTGGACAACCTGCGGACACCGGGCATTCAGGATGTGAACCAGAAATATCTGGACGCCCTGCGCCGCGCTTTGGAACAAGCGGATGGTCTGGATAGGGTCTTTGCCCATCATATCACGAATAAGGCTGGCAAGTACATTGTGTTCTGCGCCAACAAGGAGCACATGGACGAAATGGTTTCCCATGTGCCGGAGTGGTTCGCGGGAGTCAACCCGGACGTGGTGGTGTACGAAGCCTACTCCGATGACCCGAATACCGACAAGGCTTTTGCGGACTTCAAAACGGACACAAGCAACCGGCTGAAGCTGCTGTTCTGCATCGATATGCTCAACGAGGGCGTCCATGTAGAGGGAATTTCTGGGGTCATTCTGTTCCGACCTACCATTTCTCCCATCATCTACAAGCAGCAGATCGGACGTGCCCTGACCGCTGGAGATACCGCAGCCCCGTTGATTCTCGATGTGGTCAACAATTTTGAGGGACTGACCAGCATTTCCGGTCTGCAAAGCGAGATGCAGGAAGCAGTCCATCGTCTGTATGCCAACGGCGAGGGCAATAAAATCGTCACCGAGCGGTTCGAGGTCATCGAGCAGGTGCATGACTGCCGGGTGCTGTTCGAACAGCTGCAGGCGAGTCTCTCTTCCGGTTGGGAGCACTACTTCTCTGAGGCGAGCATCTACTATGCGGAGCACGGCAACCTGAACGTCCCGAAACTGTACACCACGCCCGACGGTCTGAGCCTTGGGGTGTGGCTGGTGACCCAGCGCCGGGTGCGCGAGGGACAGATCCAAGGCAACCTGACCGAGCAGCAGATCGCGCGGTTGGACAGCATCGGGATGGTCTGGGGCAACCGGAAGGAAATTGCGTGGCAGCATGGATTTGAGGTCGCAAAGAAATACCACGACACCTACGGAAACCTGGTGGTGCCCGGAAAATATGTAGACCCGGACGGCTATCCACTGGGACAGTGGATCATCAAGACCCGGCAGCAGAAGCTCAATGGCCGCTTGAAGGAAGAACGCATCGCGCAACTTGATGAGATCGGCATGGTGTGGAACATTTTCGATGCCAAGTGGGAAAAGGCTTATGCGCTGGCTGCGGCCTACTATGAGGAAAACGGCAACCTGAACATCCCGCGTTCCTATGTGACAGCGGCTGGTGAACGACTGGGACAGTGGGTCGCAAGTCAGCAATGGGCGTACCCGAAAGGAAAACTGACGGACGAACAGGTTGAACGGCTGAACAGAATCGGGATGTACTGGGGCAACCGCAATGACCGCCAGTGGAACGAAGGGTATCAGGAAGCCAAGCGCTACTTTGATGCCCATGGAGACCTGAACGTCCCGGCTGATTATGTGTCGCCGAGCGGTTACAACCTCGGAAATTGGGTCAAGCGGCAGCGGTATACCCGCCAGAATCCTGAAAAAAGCTGTGCTGTTCTGACAGAGGAGCGTATTGCAAAGCTGGATGCCATCGGGATGCGGTGGGAGAAAAGTAACCCGAGGCGCTCGTCTAGGCAGGCGGTACAAGCCGAAACCGTTACGGCAAAAGCAGGCTAAAACAAGAAATCTATAAACAAACGCGAATTTATGTGAGGAGAAAAAATGGCTACGAATACTGTCGGAATCGATAAGGAAGTTGAAGTTGACCGCAAGGAAAATCTGCGCGACCATCGCCTGTACTGGATCGGGCGTCGGACGCAGGACGTGATCTTGTCATCGCTGGCACTGGTGGTGCTGTCGCCGGTCATGCTGGCTACGGCTATCGCCATTGTGGTGGATGACCCGTCTGCGGGTCCTGTTTTCAGTCAGGAGCGTATCGGCCGCAACGGAAAGCCCTTCAAGTTCTATAAGTTCCGCTCCATGTGCCCCAACGCAGAGGCAAAGCTGGACGACCTTTTGGATCAGAACGAGATGGATGGTCCTGTGTTCAAGATCAAGGACGACCCCCGCATTACCCGTGTGGGCAAGTTTATCCGCAAGACCAGCATCGATGAGCTGCCGCAGCTGTGGAACATCCTGAAGGGCGATATGAGCATCGTTGGCCCCCGCCCGGCACTTCCCCGCGAGGTCGAGCAGTACGGCGACTACGAAAAGCAGCGTCTGTATGTGACCCCCGGCTTGAGCTGCTATTGGCAGATCGCCCCGCACCGCAATGACCTCACCTTTGAAGAGTGGATGGATCTGGACGTGAAGTATGTCAAGGAGCGCAGCTTCTGGGTGGATTGGAAAATTATTTTTAAGACGTTTAAGGTGTGCCTGCTGGGACATGGGGAGTAAAAAATAGTACATGGAAGGAAAACGGTTGGAAAGACGAGATGGAGAGAGACCTTAGAATTGCGGTATTTGGACAGAAGCGATTGTCGAGAGAGGGCGGCGTAGAAATTGTCGTAAAGGAGCTTTGCACGCGGATGGCACAGCAAGGCTGTCAGGTGACCTGCTACAACCGGTCGGGACATCATGTAAGCGGTGCAGAGTATGACGATATCGATAACGCGAACTATGAGGGAATCCGGCAGAAGTACGTTCCAACGATAGAGAAAAAAGGGGCTAGAGATATAATACGCGGCTGTCATAATAGGGACAAGGGTACGGCAGAGAATGAAAGGCTCCGCAACCCGAAGTTCATATTTTCTTACCCGAAGAATGAACGACTGATCTTTTTGGGTGGTAGAAATGCCGCACAGGAAGAAATCTCGACCATGAGGGTGGGGTGACAGCCAGCGGACAGGTGCACGAGCCTATCCGCTCTTTGTGTTGGCTAGAAATATAGATGAAGAAATTGAGTGGGATTGCGGGAAAGATTTATGAGTAAGAAACTTGCGATTGCGATGTTCGGACAGAAGCGATTATCAAGAGAAGGCGGAGTAGAGATCGTTGTCAAAGAACTCTGCACCCGAACGGCACAGAATGGCTGTGACATGACTTGCTACAACAGAGCGGGCCATCATGTGAGCGGTGCAGAATATGATGATGCTGGTAAAACGGAGTACGAGGGAATCCGTCAGAAGTCTGTTCCGACCATTGAACGGCGCGGGGCTAGAGATATAATAGGGTCAACCAAGAAAAACCACGATAACTAAAGGGTTTTGACGGCTTGAGTTGTCCTTCAAATGTTTTATTTGTTGAAAAACTGCAAGAAGCGGGAAATCCTGAGGGTTATATGTAGGCGGCTTTTGGAAGCTCTGTTTTGACCCACAAAAAGGAGCAACAAATAAAGATTGAAGGAGAGTTCAAGCCTACGGTGGATTGCCTTTGTGCGACCCGCCGTAGGTTTGTTTTTATCCATAAGGGAATAGATGCAACATTAGCGATAAAAATGTGAGGATGGAATAGAGGAATGAATTCAAAAAAAGAAGTGCAGCACGTATACCTTGTCGGCGCGAAGTCATTGGGCGCTTACGGAGGTTATGAGACCTTTGTCTACAAGCTCACAGAGTATCACCAGAATAAAGAAAACATCAAATATCATGTTGCCTGCAAAGCCAATGGCGATGGCTGCATGGATGAGAGCAAGTTTGAGGGCGTGACTAAAATCAATGACCACGAGTTTGAACTTCACAATGCCCGTTGTTTCAAAATAGATGTTCCTCAAATTGGCTCTGCACAGGCAATTTATTATGATGTTGCTGCACTAAAGGCTTGCTGCGAACATATCAAGGAAAACCATATTCCGCACCCTATTGTTTACATCATGGCCTGCCGTATCGGACCGTTTGCGGGCCATTTCTATAAAGAAATCCATAAGCTGGGTGGTACTGTGTACCTGAATCCGGACGGACACGAATGGATGAGAGCAAAATGGTCTGCGCCGATCCGGAAATATTGGAAGATTTCTGAGCAGATGATGGTTAAATACTGTGACCTTGCTATCTGTGACTCGGTGAATATCGAGAAGTATATCCACGAGTGTTATGACGGAAAAGGCATCAAGGGCAGAAATCCGAAGACCACATTTATTGCGTATGGTGCAGATTTGACTCTTAGTAAGTTGGCTGATGACGATGAGAAGCTGGTGAACTGGTATAGAGAAAAAGGACTGACGAAAAAGGACTACTATCTTGTCGTCGGTCGTTTTGTACCGGAGAATTCTTTTGAAGTTATGATTCGAGAGTTCATGAAGAGCAAGAGCAAAAAGGACTTTGCCATTATTACAAATGTGAATGAGAAGTTTTTGAATGAGCTTGAGGAAAAACTTCATTTCAAGAGCGATAAGAGAATTAAATTTGTGGGCACTGTTTATGACCAGGAACTGTTGAAGAAGATTCGTGAAAATGCCTATGCATATTTTCATGGACATACGGTCGGTGGTACGAATCCATCGCTGATTGAAGCTCTTGGCAGTACAGATCTGAATCTGCTGGTTGATGTTGGTTTTAATAAAGAAGTAGCAGAAGATTGTGCATTGTACTGGAGCCGCAAGCCGGGCAGTCTCGCAAAGCTGATTGATAAAGCAGATCAGATGAGCGTAGATGAAATTGCAGAGATGGGCCAGAGAGCCAAGAAGCGAGTGGCAGAAGAGTACACTTGGGATAAGATCTGCGGACAGTATGAAGGAATATTTACCTGAGTATATAGTTCGTAAATTAGAATGATAAAAAGAGGATGCGTAGTAATGACAAATATAGAGAAACTTCATAAAGTTGATTTGGAAATTGTTAAGGAAGTTGTGCATGTGTGTGACGAACATGGATTAACATATTATATGTCTGGCGGTACACTTCTTGGAGCGGTTCGCCATCATGGTTTTATTCCGTGGGATGACGACATTGATTTAGCAATGCCGAGAGACGATTACGAACAATTCTTGCAAATCGCTCCTGGCATTCTCCCGTCTAATCTCGAAATTGTAAATTATAGAACGGACTCTCGATATCAATATTATATTACGCGTGTTCGTAATCTTGATACAAAAGTTGAAGAGATTCGGATAAATAATGATTACCGATATACCAACGCGTCAATTGACATATTTCCACTAGATGGGACACCTAATCCCATCCTACTGAGAAAATTGTATTTCTTTCGGGTTATGGCACACAGGGCATTAATGTCGTTGTGCTATAAAGACTCGATTGATAGAAGCAGAAAACGTGGAAAAATAGAAAGAGTTTTTCTTGCGTTTATGGAAAAGTTGCCCATTGAGAAAATGGTTGATCCATACAAGGAAAAATGCAAAATAGATAAGATTATGCGGAAGTATGCGGTGGAAAAATCAAACAATATAGGATGTTTAATGGGGGCATATCGTACTAATCAAATTGTGCCGAAGAGATATTTCGGAAAAGGAAAAATGTATAAATTTGAAGATATCGTACTAAGGGGACCAGAGCTGTATGATGATTATCTGAAACAGATGTATGGGGATTATATGAAGCTACCCCCCAAAGAGGCTCAAAAGGTTCATTTTAAGATTGTTGAGATATGCGGAGAAAGCGTGGAATAAAAATGAAAAAGTACAAGATTGGGTATACACAAGGTGTTTATGATATGTTTCATATTGGACATTTGAACATATTAAATAGAGCAAAAGAGCAATGCGAGTTTTTAGTTGTAGGCATAAACTCAGATAAATTAGTTGAATCATACAAGCATAAGACGCCAGTTATTAATGAAACAAGCCGTATGGAAATTGTTCGTAACATTAAGGCGGTTGATAAAGTTGTGCTGGCGGATACATTAGATAAGAATGTCCAACACGAAATAATCGGATTTGATGTAGTATTCGTTGGGAGTGATTGGGAAGGAAACCCGAGATGGGAGGCAACGAAAAATGAAATGAAAAAAATCGGTGTGGATGTGATTTTTCTTCCACATACGGATGGAGTTACTTCGACTATGCTCAGAGATGTCAAGGATGATAAAGTAGAGGAGTAAAAACTTGCATGGATACAAAAAAGTTGGGGAAATTCTGGAATAAATACTTTGAGTATGATAGGGTTGCAGAACGGAAAATAATCAAGTCAATTTGTTTGTGGAATAGTAATAACTTGATAAATAAGATTCGTGCAATGTTTATGTACAATAGGATAAGAAAAAAATATGGTTGCAGCATTAATCCTAGAATTAAATTAGGGGAGGGATTATACATTTCCCATGCACAGGATATTGTTATAGGACAAACAACAGTGATTGGAAAACGATGTAAGGTATACCCTGGAGCTAAAGTAATCGCAAAAGTCGAAGGGGATATGAAACTAGTAGAAAAAGGGAAAAATCGTCATCCACAAATTGGAGATGATTGTATGTTGGGCGCAGATTGCATTGTAATAGGACCTATAAAAATAGGAAATAATGTTACGATTGCCGCTGGAGCAATTGTAACAAAAGATGTTCCAGATGATTGCACGGTAATTGGAATCAACACGATTAAAAAAAAGCATAGTGGCTAAGTGAAAATGCCATCTTGAGGGAGAACTATAGTATATGGAGAGTTTTAAAGACGATTTTAAAAAGTCGGGTGGAGTTAAAAAAATTGCAGATTTTGCTCGAGAGGGTGTTCTGGGAACAGTCTGTGGAGAAATATTGCTATTGGGAAGATCTCATAAAGCACTGGAGATTGCAAACCTTAGCGCACAATTTAAAATTTATAATAAGCTTGAAAAAAGATATAAAAAATATATCAAAACGAATACGGAAACGAATGTGGCAGAGTTGTCTAACAAAACAGTTTGGCTCTGTTGGTTGCAAGGAATAGAGAAAGCACCAGAATTAGTGAAGAGGTGCTATAAATCGGTTGAGGATAATTTTCCGGATTGGAATGTTGTTGTTATAACTGAAGATAATTTGTTGAACTATACAGATTTTCCAACATACATTATTGAAAAATGGAAAAAAGGGATAATTACAAATACCCATTTCTCTGATCTTTTAAGAGTAGAATTGCTTACTCGTCATGGGGGACTGTGGTTAGATGCAACAGTGTATTGTACATCCTGCCTTCCTAAGTATATCGAAAACACGGATTTGTTTTTTTATCAGGTGTTGAAGCCTGGATTTATAGGTCATGTAAATAGAGTTTCAAGCTGGCTCATTTGGGCTAGACCTAATAATTTTATACTTAATGAAACAAAAAGCCTCTTATGGCGGTATTGGAAAACAGAAAATGAATTATTTGATTACTTTTTGTTCCATTACTTCTTGACAATGGTTTTAAATAGCAATGAAGAGATGCTAAATAGAATTATCCCATCGAGCAATGAAGCACCACATGTTCTGCTATTAAGGCTGTTTGATCAATATGATGAACAGTTATGGCAAGCAATCAAGATACAGACACCATTCCATAAATTGAGCTATAAGTTCGATAAGGACAAAGAAAACCTGGCTGGTACTTATTATGATGTAGTAATTCGAAAGGAAAAATGAAGAGATGAATCCAGATGTTAGCGTGATAGTTCCAGTATATAATGTTGAAAAATATTTGAATCAGTGTATGACTTCATTGCTGAGACAAACATTGACTAATATTGAAATTATATTAGTGGATGATGGTTCTACAGATTCATCTGGAATACTATGTGATCAGTTTGGAAGTTTGGATAAGCGCATTAAAGTTCTTCATAAAAATAATGAAGGACTAGGAATGGCACGAAATAGTGGACTGAGCATTGCAACGGGAAAATATATTGGTTTTGTAGATTCAGATGATTTTGTATCATCGAAGATGTTTGAAGTGCTTTATAATTACGCAGAAAAATATGGTGCGGATGCTTCATGTTGTGAAAAAATACGTTTTTATGATGGGGATAGAATTGAGGAAAAAGAGACATCCGTAAATAAAAAGATCGAGGTGTATGATGAAAGGCAAATGCCAGATTATGTAATGCACCGAATAGGAATGCCGCCAGAGAGTAAAAAAGATACTTTATATCAGACAGCGGTCTGGTTAGGAATATATCGTAAAGCAATTATTGATGAAAAAAGTATAAAGTTTGTGTCAGAACGGAAGCTAATATCGGAAGATATTATTTTTAATATAGACTTCTTTTCAAATTGCAGAAAAGCTGTTCATTGTCATCGTCCATTGTATTATTATCGGGACAATTCAAATTCTTTGACAAAAACATATCGGGCAGATAGATTTGAGAAAAATGTTTTAATGTACCAAGAGCTTTGTACAAAACTGAAAAGTGTGTTCCCATATACAGATTACAAAGATGCAGTTGATAGGTACTTGATAACATACGCAAGAATTGCCTGTATGCAAGAGATTGAATTTATAAATTCTAATGGATTAACTAAAGCCAAAAAAAATATTGGGAAAATATGCGGCACCCCGGAATTGAAGTGCGTTTTGAGTGAATATCAATATCAGAAAATGCCGTTTAAATGTAGAGTTATAGCGACTTGTCAGAAGCATAAATGGATATCTTTATTGATGTTGATTCTTCTTATAAAGGAGAGCAGGCATAAAGAAAGGCGAAATGAATGATACATAAGAATGAACTAAAAATTTCACTGTTCACTCATGTTATGATATGTATATATTACATAACAGTGGTTCAGAAACTTGTTTGGATTTCCTGGTACAATACATTAAAGTATACGATTCTTTTTATTTGTGGCGTTTACATTTTCAGAAATCTCCCTTTAATTAAAAAGAATTTAGATCATAAATTGACCGGAGCATTGGCAATCTTTAGTATGTGTGCAATTTATAGTGCTATTAATAATGTTGAAAATATAAAAAATCGAAATGTGATTTTGGTCACGATTATTTTGCTACTATCAATTTGGGAATTTTATATGATGCTTGCATGTGCTAAAGGAAAAGGTAAAACAAAAAATGTAGTGCATTTATATAAAAACTTAACTGCAATTACGATAGCTGTTACAGATATTGGAGTTTTGTTTGTGCCAACAATTGATAACGGAAATTATTTGATAGGAACGAAATTTACGGTAACGTATCTTCATATTTTACTTGTTGCATTATATTTGGCTTCAAATAAGGCAAACCAAAAGAAAAATAATAGAGTGGTGCTGACGCTTCTGATAACATTATCTGTTTTAATTTCTCTAAAGGTTGAGTGTGTAACTGGAATTGTAGGACTTCTTATATATATCGTATGCTATCTCAACAAAGAACAATTTTCAAAATTATTTTTGTCGGCAAGAGCGTTTATTGCAAGCATACTAGTTGTGGATTCATTTGCCGTTGCGTATGAGATGGTTTTAAATAATGTGTATGTTCAGAATATCATTAGCAATATATTCCACAGATCATTAACATTGACTGGGAGAGCATATGTATATCAAAAGCTCCCGATTATTTTGGAAACAAATCTTATATGGGGAAATGGCTGCGGAAGTGCCTATGAAATCATGCAGAGATATACGCCATATGCAGATGCACAAAACGGTGTGGCACAATGGATTATACAAGTTGGCATCGTGGGAACAATTGCGCTTTTTGGTGCACTGGCACTGTGCTTCAGAAATTTTCAAAAGAGTCTCACAAATCAAGGAGAAGTAGAAATCGCAATTCTGGTATTTGTATTTATTGTACTATCATCAATAGAAATTACTTTTGATACGATGTTTATTGTTCTGGTACTGCTTGTGGGATATTTGAAACTAGAAAATAGTTGTATGAGGAAATCTTGAAATGTTAAAAAAAATATTGAAAAGGATTGTTTATAGAGAAAAAAGTGATTCAGAAGAATATATTCGATTTCTGAGAAAAAAGGGAATTGAAATTGGAGAAGATTGTACAATATATGTACCAACAAAAACTTTTATTGACACACAATATCCGTATATGGTTAAAATTGGGAATCATGTAAAAATCACATTGGGCGTTATTATTCTAACACATGATTTCTCGTGGACAGTGCTAAAAAATTCTAAAGACGCAGCATATGAGGGTTCGATTTTAGGGGGAAGCGGACCTGTTATTATCGGCGATAATGTATTTATTGGAATGAATTCAATTATATGTCGAAATGTCAAAATTGGCGACAATGTCATTATCGGGGCCGGAAGTGTCGTTGTTAAAAATTGTGATTCCAATAGCGTATACGCAGGCAATCCAGCCAAAAAGATAATGTCGCTTGATGATTATTATAGGAAACGATATGCAAGACAATTTGATGAGGCTTACACAATATTCCACTATTACCATGAAAAATATCAGATTATACCACCTAAAACGATATTTAATGAGTACTTTATGTTATTTGAGGATATTGAATCTCTGAGGAATAGCCATGCGTTTGTAGATAAAATTGAATTAGGCGAAGGGCATGAGTATACGTATCGTTATCTAAAAGAAAATCAACCCCAATTTCAAAATTACGAGGAATTTATAGAAGCGTGTAGAAAGCGGGAGGAGGAAGCCTTATGAATGAGATTGCAGTAAGTGTTGTATGTATAACATATAATCAGGCTGAATATATTAGGGACGCAATTAATAGTTTTCTTATGCAGAAAACAGATTTTAACTATGAGATTATAATTCATGATGATGCATCAACGGATCAGACAATAGAGATACTTAAGTATTATGAGCGCACGTACTCAGATATCATTCGTGTTATATATGAAGAGGAAAATCAGTATTCTAAAGGAGTCAATATTTCCGATACACTATTCAAATTGGCTAAAGGGAAATACATAGCATTTTGTGAAGGGGACGATTTTTGGACTGATAAATCAAAACTTCAGAAACAATATGACTATTTGGAAAGAAATGCATCTTGCACGGCGTATATTCATAACGGCTGGAAAATATCGAAAGATAAAAAGACTGTGTACAATTCTGCTCCATTATTCAAGGAACCCCAAAAGCTGGGAATTGAAGATGCCATTTGTGGATTGGGGATAAAAACATATACAAATTCTTTCTTTATGAGAAAAACTGTGTTTGATACAAGACCGGATTTTTTGAACTACGCACCTACGAGAGACTATGTCATGATCGTTGAGTGTGCCTTAAAAGGATATATTTATTACTCGCCAGAATATATGTCGGCTCAGCGTGTTGCAGCAAACAGCTCATTAACTCAGCTTTGGAATAGTAATCCGGAATTGTGGGAGGATTACATAAAAAAGCAGATGATATTGTTGGATAAAATAAATGAGGAAACAAACCATCAATTTGACATCATAATTAGTAACGAAAAAATAAATCAAATGTTTTCAAATATGCTTATAAGAAATGATCGAGAAGGCATCTCGCAATCTCCATACAAAGAACTTTATGAAAAAATGCCGTTGAAGAAAAAATTACGCTATTTGCATCCACAGCTGTTCTTTTTACTGTCTAAAACATATCGACTTTTTAAGAATGAAAAGAAAAATTTTCAGGCAAGTGTTCAGTATGAAAATTTTTGATGGGGATTAGTTGTAATGGTTGAATCAAAAAGCAAAGTTTTTTCAGGATTGATATGGAAGTTTGGAGAGAGAATAACAGCGCAACTTATTAGTTTGCTGGTTTCGATTATTCTTGCGAGGCTTCTTTCACCAGACGAATATGGCGCAGTTGCAATCGTGATGATTTTTATTACGCTTGCAAACGTTTTTGTTTCAAGCGGATTTGGAAATGCGCTGATTCAAAAAAAAGATGCAGATAATTTGGATTTTTCATCGGTGTTTTATATTAATATTGCAATAGGAATAGCGCTTTATATTGTTATTTTTTGTATAGCACCTTTTGTCGCTAATTTTTATGATATGCCAATTCTATCTCCGACACTCAGGGTGCTTGGAATAAGAATTGTTATCGCATCTATAAATTCCGTTCAGCAAGCATATGTTTCGCGTAATATGTTGTTCAAAAGGTTCTTTTGGTCTACATTATTTGGAACTCTTGTTTCGGGCATTGTTGGTGTCGTGATGGCGTATCACGGGTTTGGAGTTTGGGCACTTGTAGCACAATATTTGACAAATACATGCACGGATACGGTTGTTTTGTGGTTTACAGTACGCTGGAGACCATGCCTTCAATGCTCTTTTTCAAGAGCAAAGGGACTTTTTTCGTATGGGTGGAAGCTGTTGCTATCAGGACTTTTGGATACAGGATATAAACAGCTGCGCAGTCTTATTATCGGAAGAAAATATTCCTCTTCTGATCTAGCCTATTATAATCAGGGAGACAAATATCCGGCCCTTTTGGTGACCAATATAAATGCGTCAATAAGCAGCGTTATATTCCCAGCGATGGCACAATGTCAGGATGACAGGACTAAAGTGAAAAGTATGACAAGACGTGCAATTCAAATAAGTTCCTTTGTGCTATGGCCTTGTATGCTTGGTGTTGCCGCAATTGCAAAACCGTTAGTGGTTTTTCTTTTAACGGATAAATGGTTGCCATGTGTGCCGTATATTCGTATTTTTTGCTTTACCTATGGATTGTGGCCAATTCATACAGCTAATTTGCAGGCAATTAATGCTGTTGGCAGAAGCGATCTTTTTTTGAAATTGGAGATTTCCAAAAAAATTGTGGGTATGGTGGCGATACTGGTCAGTATGAATTACGGCCCATTAGTTATGGCATATAGTTTGGTGGTTACTGATTTAATTGCAACAGTTATTAATGCGTTCCCTAATAAGGAATTATTGAATTATGGGTATTTTGAACAGATTAAAGATATGATGCCATCGTTTGTAATAGCTTTGGTTATGGCACTCATAATTTACCCCATTCAGAATCTTGATTTTTCAAATATTATAACAATCATTATTCAAGTTTTATTGGGAGCAAGCATTTATATTACTCTAGCAATTCTAACCAAGCAAAAGTCTCTGACATATTTACTAGGACTTATCGAGAAACATAAGAGAAAGTAAAGATTGTTGAATATCTTTCCTGTGAATTGAAGAGCATTAATTAGTATTTAAATTAAAGAAAGAGAGCGAACATTATGAAAACAGCATTAATTACTTCGACTGGTTCTGTTGCTGCAGATATTACGCTCAAAAGTCTCAAGCGCATGGGATTTCGGGTGGTTGGCTGCAATATTTATCCTAAGGAATGGATTGTAGAATCCTGTGAAATGGACGTTTTTTATCAAGCACCACCAGTATCTGATCAGGAAAATTATCTTGCATTTATGAAAGATCTCTGCGTTAAGGAGAAAGTTGAATATTTGCTCCCTATGATTGATTATGAAATTGATCTTTTGAATTGCAATCGTGAATGGTTTGAGGAACAAGGTGTGACACTTTGTATGTCTCCGAAAGAATCATTGGATATTATTCGTAATAAAAAAACGCTTGCAGAGTTTATTGAAATTAACTGCCCCGATACGTTATCTATCCCAACAAAAAAGATGGCCGATACTGAAGATCTCGAATGGTCCTTTCCCATTGTATGTAAGCCCTATAATGGACGTAGCAGTCAGGGACTTAGATATATTTATACTAATGCAGAATGGGAAAAAGCTAAAAAGGAAGTAGAACAAGAGAGTTATATTGTGCAGCCGTACATTAGTGGACCTCGAATTGTGGTCGAAATTGTGCGGCAGGATACACCTAATAAAGTAATAGCAATGACAAGAAGGGAATTAATATCAACCCCTCATGGCTGTTCGTTGACGGTGCTTACCTATCAGGATAAAAAACTCGAAAAAGCTGCAAGTAATTTAGCCAATGCACTGGGAGTAATTGGCGATGTTAATTTTGAGTACATTCTTGATGACGATGGTTCATATCATTTTATAGAATGTAATCCTAGATTTTCGGCTGGTTGCGAGTTTTCCTGTATGAGTGGATATGATTGTATCGAAAATCATATAAAGTGTTTTATGGGACAAGAAATTGAAGATTATCATTTTAAGCATAATATGATAATTGCGCGAAAATATGAAGAATTTGTAACGGCGACAAATATTGATGTCCCATACGGAAAAACGTGCAATTAAGGTATATGTAGAAAGGAAATACTATGAAAAATATTTTAGTTACCCGCTCATCTATGCCCAGTTTAGATGAATATGTGGAAGAAATTCGTCCGATTTGGGATAGCCATTGGCTGACTAACATGGGCGAAAAGCATAAGAAACTTCAGGCAGAACTGGAAAAGTATTTGGGAATACCTCATGTGGCTCTTTACACAAATGGTCATCTGGCCTTGGAAAATGTTATTGCCGCATTGAACCTGCCTAAAGGTGGCGAAGTGATTACAACACCGTTTACCTTTGCCTCCACGACGCATGCTATTGTTCGGAACGACTTAATTCCCGTGTTTTGTGATGTGAATGAGAATGACTACACCATTGATGTGACAAAGATTGAGGATTTAATCACAGATCGCACAGTAGCTATTGTACCTGTACATGTTTATGGAAATATTTGTGATGTAGAGGGAATTGACCGTATTGCAAAAAAATATGGTTTGAAAGTGATTTACGATGCTGCACATGCTTTTGCGGTAAAGTATAAAGGAGTATCTTCAGCTTGCTTTGGTGATGCTTCTATGTTTAGTTTCCATGCTACCAAAGTTTTTAATACCATTGAGGGTGGAGCTGTTTGCTTTAAAAATGACAGTTGGGTGCAGCTGCTGAACGATCAGAAGAACTTTGGTATTCACGGCCCGGAATCTGTCTGCTTTGTTGGTGGAAATGCCAAAATGAACGAGTTTCAGGCAGCTATGGGAATCTGTAATTTACGTCATCTGGAGGCTGAAATTGCCAAACGAAAGAAAGTAGTAGAAAGTTATCGTGAACGTTTGTCTGGTGTTGAGGGAATTCAGCTTAGTGCTATTCAGGAAAATGTGGAAAGCAACTATGCGTATTTCCCAGTCGTTTTCGATGGCTATAAGTATACTCGTAATGAAGTCTTTGCAATGTTGGAAGAGCAGGGAATTACGGCGAGAAAGTATTTCTATCCGCTAACCAATAGTTTTGAGTGCTATCGTAACTATCCGACGGCTGGAACGGAGAAAACTCCTGTGGCACAGCATTTGGCACTGCGGGTGCTGACTCTGCCGTTGTATGCGGACCTTGCACTGGAAGACGTTGATCGTATCTGCGAGATTATTCTAGCGTAACGAGTGAGGAAGTAGAGGAATGGAGTCAATTCGGGAAAATAGTAATAAATTCGGGGGGGGGTAAGAAGTTCAAGTATTGAGCTTTTCCGAATCCTTACGATGTTAATGATTGTAGCGCATCACTATGTTGTGAATTCTGGATTGCTTAATTGTATTGAGAACCAGACAACCCATGAAGTTCGGGATTACATTCTGTTGCTAATAGGATGGGGTGGAAAGACAGGAATTAACTGCTTCGTTTTTATTACAGGCTGGTTTATGTGTAAATCACAGATTTCAGTAAAAAAATTCATCAAGCTTCTTGCAGAAGTTGAGTTTTATAGTGTGACAATTTACATGTTATTTTTGGCTTTCGGTTATCAAAATTTCACTATAAAAAGTTTTGTAAAAGCTGTTTTTCCTCTTTATAATATTTCAACGGGTTTCACATCATGTTTTTTGTTGTTTTATATGCTGATTCCGTATCTTAATATACTTATTCAGAGATTGCAGAAAAATGAACACTTGAAATTAATTATCTTATTGCTGCTTACATATACAGTATTTCCAACTTTTATAAAGACGACGGTTGTGTTTAATTATATCACTTGGTTTTCAATAGTCTATATTGTTGCAGCCTATATTAGACTATATCCGAAAAAGTGGTGTAGTAATAATTATATTGTATTAGTATGTTTGCTGATAAGTGTAATATTATCGTGGATAAGTGTCGTTGTACTAGCGTTTATTTGCTTTAAGACGGGAAAAGAAATACAGAACTGTTACTACTTTGTTAGTGATTCGAATAAATTATTGGCATTGTTGACTGCTATATTTTCTTTTTTGCTTTTTAATAATATAAAAATGAAATATAATAAGTTTGTTAATGTGGTTGCAGCATCCACATTTGGTGTTCTGCAGATTCATACAAGTAGTGATACGATGAGAACATGGCTTTGGGGAACAGTTTGTGACAATATTGGAGCGTATAATACTTCTCACTGGTTGCTCCATGCCATTGTGTGCATTGCTATGATTTTTCTCGTGTGTACAGCGATAGACATTGTGAGAATACATTTTTTGGAAGATCCATTCTTAAAACGACTTAATAAAATAGCAAAATTGAGATATTGGTAAATTGTGCATGGAAAGGTAATAAATGAGTGCTTATTCAAGCTTGGTGAATTAAGATTCGTAATGTGTTTATGACTATAGTATTGGCGTATATTCTTTTATTATAAGAATAGCCAGCTAAAGGTGATGCTGGACGATAATTGATTCTTGAGAATTTGAATAAGAGATGATATACTGAAATTACTATATTTTTCTGGAGGTTTTATTATGCCCAGAACGAAAGGTAGCAAGAATAAACCCAAGACTATGATTGCTGATTTTGCAACGCAGATTGCGGAAAAGCAGTCCGCGAAGGAAGCACTCACAGCCGAGATTGCATCCATCACCGCCAACATTGACACTTTAAAGGCTGACTTGAAAGAGAAGAAGACTGCTCTGAAGAAGGCCGAAAAAGAAGTGGCAACGCTGGAAGCAAAAAAGGCGAAGGCAGATGCCAAAGCTGC